>Ga0307513_10000537_pt1 | contig 54180 bp, 49 predicted proteins | sample 15_EM_MG_FD_202174 | JGI IMG/M metagenome (GOLD analysis project Ga0307513, IMG submission 202174) | Populus trichocarpa ectomycorrhiza microbial communities from riparian zone in the Pacific Northwest, United States - 15_EM | ecosystem: Host-associated > Plants > Roots > Unclassified | place... | reverse complement strand
TCCCCATTCCCGGTCCCCCCATTCCACGCTTTGTTTTCAAATAAATCGTCGTTTGGTTGGGGATTTACGCCCCCCCCCCCCCCCCCAATCTCTACTACAATACCATGCTAGAAAACTTGTCCATCATATTTATGCCTCACCACGCAGCACGGCAAATTCGAGGAAAGGCATGAAGGTTGATGGTGATCTGCTTGAAGTCTTGTGCATTGTGACCGTGCGCACATTGCGCAAATGAAAACAAGCAATAAAGGCCGGGGCTCCCTGTAACGTTGACGAAAAGCCACGGTGTGAGGAAGGTGGAGGGGTGGGGGGGGGGGGGGGTTCTTGTCAAAAAAATGTTAACCGTTAAATGTTGTGCTATCATACTGGCCTTATGCTGCACTGTTACCAAATTGTCCTCTACCGTAGACTACACTCCAGCGTTGCCCATAAAGCGCTCTACGGCAATCTACTGATAGCAAGGGAAATGGGGAAATGGGTTGGAGATATATGACAAGTTAAAGGCCTTTTCCCTATTCTCTCGGCTAATGTACCCTCTCAGTGGTGTACTGTACTAGTACAGGTAGGTGTTCAAGTGCCGTGCTTTGGTCAAGTGCTTGTACCGGTCCAGGGAATTTTTTATGGGCATGGTGCAAGTAGAGTGCTCGTAGGAAACCAACGCTCTTCCCAATCTATCGTCATTTTATCCTTTGTATTTTTTCACACGCATTAATTTATCAGCTCCAGACTTGCCGGTATCACTCGCTTTATTGGAGCGGGCAAGAGCAATGACATGGCGAACATAGGACCGGACAACGTGATAGATACAGCAGACCGTGATACTGTTAGACTAGACTAAATTAAACCAACAACTGGGCTACGCAAGGTGGTTCTCGGCCCGAACATTTCTGGCGGTCAATCATACATCGGCCGAAGGGGTAGATCACGATATTTCGCTCAGGGCTTGGCGATGTTCTATTTAGGACGACTGAGTTACGGTAGTGGAACGTCGACACCCAATTCGTGCATCTCCCACCCCACCATTACGCCAAATAAAAGTGATTCAGCCAACCAGGGCTTCAGGGTCGACTGTTGACTTCCATGCGGGCGCGTAGGAACCTACACCAAGCTGCGATATGCGAGAGCGCTTCACCCCCGTCACCCTTTCACCCCCCCAACCACCCTATCCTGGAACATGTACCGTACGAGTTGAGTGAGTGAGGGAGTGGGTGAGTGGGTGAGTGAGGAGGAGGACTGTGGGTGAGTCCGGCGGTGCCTGCTCCACAGAGAAAGGTCGCTTTACGAAAGGATGGAAAGTGAAGGAGACAACAGGCCTTCGCTGTTGGCTGGTTTATGCTAGGGTGGAGATGGAGGGATGGATGGAAAGGAGGGTGTAATTTGTTGCAGGTACGGATTTCTTCACTTTTGAGATGCCCCCCTTTCCACACCTGCCTTTTTCCCTCTCCCTTCCCTTCCCTTTCCCTTCCCCCCCCTCCCTTTCTTCCCCTTCTTTCCGGCATTTTCATCCCCCATTCCCTTTTGCCTATTTTGCAGTCTTTCATAGGATTCCTTCAGATATTGTAGAAGTCTGTCAACCAACCGTTGCAACCACCAACCAGCTGATTTAAGGCTCGTTTAGGCATGCCTCTGTAAGGCGATTGAAGTAGAGGTGGTTGAAATAAAAGGGAAGATCGAAATTTCTTGTGAAAGAAAGAAAGAAAGAAAGAAAAAGAGTAAGGCAAAGGCGACCCCAAACCAAGTAATCCTGCCACGCACCGTTACGGTACTCGCTCGCTTGAAAGTGAATCCCCCTCTCTCTGTTCGTCTGTCTGTCTCGCTTTTGTCTGGCGTAGTTTGCTTTTTTTCCCTTTTCTCCCACCCTCTCCCACCCCCCCCGGAGGGTGTGGCAGACGCTTGAAATCCGCAACATTCAACCATTTCCACCCGCCTGGCCTGTCCTTGAACTTCCTTAGAGACGGACCAACCACCCACCTCAGCGCTTGCAGTACCGTAGTGTAGCAGTTACTTAAGTGATCTCTCCCCGCTGCCCTCCCCCATCCGCTCTTACACCCCCCCTTCTCACCTACTTCTGCTCTGCTTCCCTCCCTCTTCTTCCTCTTTCTCCCTCTTACTTCCTCGCTCTACCTTGTATCTATCGTCCAACGCGCGCTTACGGTTTCTTTTTTGTGTCTAACGTTTTCCTGCATTTTCATCATCATCATAGCATTTTCGGTTTTTCAATTTTTTTCCTTTCGATTTCGATTATTTTTGACATTTCTGCAAAACGAATCTCCTCCCTCCTATCTATCCAACCATACAACATCAACTCTCGAGCGAAGAGTACGGATCCAATTTTCTAAAAACAAAAGAGAACAGCTAAGCACCGAACAAGGCCGAGAGGCTCGTTTAGAAAAATCGTATAGCTCGCTATACATTTTGGGTCGATATACAAAAATACTTCGCTTGTCTGCACAGCAGCACCACAATAGAGGCAGTAAAGCAGTCAGACTAGCCTTGGCGTAAGCCATACTGCATAGGGAAAAATTATTGGAGGCGTTTTTGTAAAACAATTGACGGATATACAGCGGTAGATATGGTGAGAAATTTCATCAGTCGAATTTGGAGGACGGGGCGGAGTTTTCTTTCTTTCTTAATTTTGCCTCATTGGCTAACGGTTCTTGCTCCTTTTTGCGTAAATATTGTAGTCCGCGTCAGTCGCTTCTCAGCCATCACAGTACTTCCAACACACAATGTTCGGTTCTCGCTTGTCGAGGCCGATAAGCACAGCAACATCCATCGACTCGTCGGCAGACTTCGAGGATAACAGTCACAGGAGGAGACCGCTAAATGGGTGGGGCGGGAGAATGATGGAGGAGGTGGTAGTGGAGGCACCGGAGGATGGCCTGGAGGATGCAGACCACTCGGATGCCGAGAGCATCGGGTCGTTGAGTTCGCGGGCTCAGAGGATGAATGAGATGCTTAGCGATAGCGACTCCTCGATTGAAGGCCGGGCGAGTACGGATGGAGAGCGAACTTTCACCTCGTTGTCGTCATACGACGAGCCGAGAACGCCAAAATCGCCAGCACCGGAATACTCTGCCCATGGATTCCCCATGATCGAGTCTTCAGATGAGAAGAACCCGGAGTTGTTCCGGAGGTACTCTGTAGAGCCTTCGCCCACTTACCAGAGGGATAGTGTGTCAACTATTGGACCCAAGGGTCCTCACCTGTTCCGTTCGTATTCTTCCTCTCACATTACCTCAATCACCCACATCACAATACCTCACTCGAGTATTGTCATGCCGCCAACCCCATCCGCATCCGCATCTCCTGCTTCGCCTCCTGCAGCTGCCTCCCCATCGCATTTCCCAGCTCCCCCACAATCACCCCGCTATGCAGAGGCACCACAAGTTCGTCCGATGAGCGAGCTATCGGCTGCTGTCAGCGACTATGAGCTCGATGAGGTCAAGAGCTGGAGCCCCAAACAAGTCTGTGCTTGGATGACTGCTTTGGGCTTTGAGAGGGAACTTGTAGAGAAATTCGAAAGGAACGACATCTCCGGTGCTATTCTCGTAGATTTGAAATGGGAGGATTTGAAAGAGGTATGATATTCATAAATTTTCACTCGGTTAGAATGAGGGAGGGGGGAAATGATTTAGTTGGCTAACTTTGATTTTTTAATAGTTGGATATCCACTCCTTCGGTAAACGTATCGAGCTCTGGTCTGAGATCCACCATCTCCGAGCTCGCACTGCCACTTCCCCACCGATGGCCCAAGAATCCTTCCCCCGCACCTCATCCCGCGTCTCCCGGGGCTCCTCTACCCGCTCCAAGACCTCTCGATCACCCAGGTTCGCCCGCGGCTCACAAACGGTTGTCAGGGAAGTCGGTCATATGGGACCCGGTAGCGGAGCCAAAGCCCTCCCAGACCTCCCAACTCTCCTTCCACGATCCGACCGCCGAAAAGAGATGGTGATTTCTGAGCGTGAGGTGTCCTCTGATGAGGAGCACGCACCAAGGCCCGTTAGGCAGATGCGTAAACGGGGCAGGAAGATCAATGTGCGTGTGCCAAAGAAGCAATTCTCCGTCGAATCAATCGATTCGGAGACAGCGGCTTCGGAACATGCCTTTGAACACTCTCTAAGGTACATGCCCTCCACCGATGATATTGAAGGCCACGTAGTCATTCGTGCGCGCAGGGCAAGGTCCCCCGCGGCTCGTCGCAGGAGAAGGAGCATTATTGAGGTTCTGCCGAACGAGATCTCACATAAGCCCTCTACGAAGCACAAATGCAAAAAGCACGACGGGAAGTGCGAGCACAAGCATCATAAGAAGCCCCATAGGTGCAATAAGGGTGACAGGTGCCGCAAGCACGGTAGTAGCGGAAGTGGACCAAAGTCCTCCGGGTCGAAGAGGGCTCCATCCCTTGAACACGGGACAATACTCATCGCTACAACCCCAAGTATCGCTGATGCTAACCCTCCGAGGATTTCCGCACTTGACTCCGGCTCCGAGAGACCAACAAGACCGGGAAGCCTGGCTACTGTCAGCGTCCTCGCATCGAGTGACGTCTTGGGCCCCACTCACGGCCGTGAAGTCAAGCTTCAGGAGAACACACTTAAGGATGTAGCGCGCATGGATCCATTGGAGAACGTCAAGCAATTCCTAACACTCCAGCACCTGCAGCACCTCGAAGAGCGCAGAGAGTCCCCACCGCCAGTCCCGACAAAGTCGGCAGAGCACCTTGCACGCGCAAGGGGAACATACATGCCACCTACACCCTCCGCTACACCTAGCCCACCACTTCTTGCCCGCAGCGACTCTCTTCTGCCACCTACCTCCTCTCACTCGGCAAAGTCGGCACTAGTGCCGCTCGCACCGGCAGTCCAAGTCCCACCAACACCCACCCCCTCCCCGCCGATCCGCTCGCAGACCCCCTCTCTGGGCCTCCGCACTCAGGGCATGGAGCGGCCAGCGCCCCCCTCCATCAACAACGCCACCTCCCCAATCTCACGAATGCGCTCACCATCCAATCTCCTACGCACAACAACCCCCTTCTCGGAGGCAGACGTACCTTACGCCTCCGCAACCCCCGTACCACGAAACATGTCCAACTCTGCACCCCCAGACATGCGCTTCCGCCGCTTTCCAACTCCTGACTTTGCCCAGCAACAAATCCCTCCGCTCCCCACCACTCCATTGCCACTTCCCATCCGCCGCGGCGTCTCCACCTCCGCGTCCCAATACCGCCCACAGCCACTTCACATGACAGTCGTCGACGAAAACGCTGAGTGGGAACCCGTAGAGGAGGACGAAGAAGTCAAGATGGCGCCCTCGCCCAACCCCTCGAGAATGCACAGCGGGTGGATGAAGAAGCGACGAACAAACTGGTTCCGCCATGAGTGGCCTGACTACCACTTTGTCCTGAAGGGCACACGCCTCGGATACGCTAAGAACATAGAGAAGGAGGATGGCTTCATCGAGATGGACAATTATTCCGTTTCCTGCTCGAATAGTGCTTCGCATAAGCTCTCCGCCGCCTTCAAGGGCGCGAGACTGTTTGGAAAGAAGACTGGCGGTGTGGGTGATGGTACTGGAGCGTACTTTTTCCAGCTGGTACCGGCTGCGCCCGAGGGTGGGAGGAATGCGGTTGGGAAGGTGCATTATTTTGCGGTCGGAAGTAGGGAGGAGAGGATTGATTGGATGAGGGAGCTCATGCTCGCTAAGGCTATCAAGCAAAAGAAGGAGGGGTTTGAGGTCGAGGTCAATGGGGAGAGAATTTAGATGTCTCTACTCTTTTCTCGCTCTCGTTCTCTTTCTTTCTTTCTTTCTTTTAACTGGGTGTTTACTTTGCCTGTTATTTGGTTATCTGGTTATCTTTGTTCTGTTTTCTTTTCCTATGTTTGGTTCTGGTTTAGTTAGCTGTTGGCGGTTTGGTGACAATCACCAGTCAATCTCCTTTCATTGACTCCAGCCAACCTCCCTTGGCCTGTATTTTTCTCCCCACTCACAAGCTTCCCTTCCTTCCTTCCTTTCCTAAATCTTACAAACGAGGGCATCATATCGGGGTTAGGTTTTTTTATCGGTCTTGTCTTCTTATTTCCTTCCTTCCTGTTTATTTATTTTATTTTTCTTGTCTACCGGAGAGGCTTACAGTCCGTCGATTGATTCTTGACACGTAGCCCCTCCTCCCCCCACCCTCCCCCTTTCCCTATTATCTTTGCTTCTTCCCTTCGTTATCTACTATTTTGTCTATTATATCTATTTACTTTTATTCTATCGTGTCAGTCGAATCTACAAATTGACTTTGTTCGTGCGTTTTTCGTTTTTCGTTTTTGTTTTTTTCGTTCACTTTGTAACGTTGCAGGTGTTAAAGACGAAAGTGGCATCAGTGACAGCAGCAGGTCTTGTGGTTGGGCTTTTTTCTTCTCTCCCCCCCCCCCCTTATTTCGTCACTTTCGTTCACTTCTTTGTTTCCCTTTATTTTATTTTATTTTTTTCTCGTGAGATCGTGCGTGTTTAGCCAGGGCTGTTGTATGGAAATGATGTAGCGGCTAGAAAAGAATGTTCTATCAAACGATGTGTGTATGTTTTTTGAAAGAGAAAAATTGAAATTGGTGTCGAGTTAAATTGTTATTTACGGACCTATCTTGATATCATACTAGGTGGGGGGATGAAGGGATGACTTCCTATAAACGCTTAAAGTAACGAAATTTGCACTTGTAGCGGGTAGGTAAGTCGTGCAATCCACAACACCGGTGCGCTTAGCCACGACGCTTGGTGAATCAACGTGGGTCGCATCATAAGTTACCCCGTAGCAGTGCCTTCTCCACCTACAGCTAGTCCATCCAGTAACCAGCGGCTATCCCACGACCCACTCACTCACTCAATTTCTCCTACCCCGTTTATTTTGCAAACCATGTACACACGCAGCCTCCTAAAACACCAGGACTCGTCATTCGCTACGGGGCGAGGAGGAGGAAGGGATGTCTACCCCAATGCCCGGTGAGGCTGTGGTGCTGCTGGGTGCCTGAGGCAGAGCAGTACCGGTATTCTAATGGTGGTTGGTGGAATACTTTGTGACAAATTAGTCGCTTTCTGGCTCGCTAGGCTTCCCGGGCGATCGAAGGGATCGAAGGGTGGATTGATGAGAATGGAAGCGTCTATATGCTTGGCTGTTGATGCTCTGATGCGCCTGTGGTGGGGCGGGTGGGTACAGTACCCGTAGGCGATGGCTTACTTGACGGGGGGAGTCATAGTAGCAGTGGCGTTGCGAGTAACAGTGTATGATACAGACTGTATCACGCTGTATCGTACTGTACGAGTACAGCACAATGCGGCAGTATTCTAATCTAAAGCCCAAATAATTACCAGATTTCTCAAGAACCTAATTATATAATATAATACCCCCGAACAAGACAAAGTGAAAGAGGACGAATTTGGTAAGAAAAAAATAAGTTAGATAAATGAAAAAAGTAATTTTTTTTTCCGTTCTTACTAAAACATGAAAACATGAGTGAATGGATGAATGAACAGAATAGAATAAGGTCAGAAAGCGACTCCAATTGCAGCCATCACTACACAGAACCGCCATAGGGGCTCATTAACGCTCACCCTCCCTCCAGTGTTGGCTACCAGTTCCCCGTCGGGTGGTTTTTCACTTCCACTGAATGGCTGGTTAGTGTGTTCCTCGAACCGCAAGAGCGGGACTTTGTTCCCCTGCGAATCGCGGCCGGAGCCAGCGGTAGCTCGGGCGCCCTCCGGAATACCACCGGTACTTAACGGTGTGACTACGGCTGCGGTCTTGAGCGTTTGCGAAGACGTTGTTATGAGGGTAGTAGATATCCGGCTTGGTTGTGGGGTCCTTGTTTGGCTAGTGGAGGAGGAGGGAGGTGTGGGTGTCAAGATTGTTTTTTCTACCACCATGGTGCTTGCCTGCCTATTGGGGGAGGAAGAAGGGGAGGGGGAGGGGGAGACGGGGGAGAATGTGGAGAATGTGGAGAAGATGCGGGAGGGGGAGGCTGATCCGAGGCCTGTTGAGGCGCTGGGGGCTACGAGGTTAGCTGTTCCAAGTGAGTTTCTCGCTGAGGTTTTGGTGTCCGATGTTGTCGGGGTGGTGGTCATTATGGTGGTTGAAGGTGGAGCCTGGGGGCTATCGGTGCTTGTGACTGGCTGGGTGGGGGTAGTGTGTGTATCGGTTGCAGATGTCAGCTTTGGGCCACTTGTGGTAGAATTTGTATGCGAGATTATGGGAACTCTAGGTGATGTGGTAGTGCTCGTACTCGGGGCCCTAGATGGTGGCCCGGCCGGCTCTCTAGTAGCAGCTGCATCTGAGGTAGTTGCTGAGGTAGTAACGCCCGTAGTCGAAATGCTTGTCGGATAATCTCTAGTGTTTGAAGGATCCGTGTGAATTGGGCCTGTAGTATCTTCCGAACCCCCGGCTGGAGCCCTGGTGCTAGTAGGGGAAGTGGAGGTAGTTGTCCCCGGAGCAGTTGTGTCGGTAGTCTGAGTGCCTATCGAATGGCTTGTAGTGTTTGAAGGAACACCCGTGGTAGCTGCGCTAGGGGTATATCCTGAACTCACAGCGGACGGAGCCCTGGTGCTAGTGAGGAAAGTGGAGAGAGTCACCCTTGGGGGGGCTCCGTCTGTACTGGGAGTACTTGTCAGACCGTCTGCAGTGCTTGAAGAGACACTCGTGGGAGCTGTTCTCAGGGTACTTCCTGAACCCCTAGCGGACGGAGCCTTGGTACTGGTGAGAGGAGGGGAGGTGGCTGCCACTGGGGGAGTTCCATCCGTAGTGGGAGTATTTGGACCGCCTCTAGTGCTTGAAGGAATACCTGTGGTAACTGTAATTGGGGTGTTTCCTGAGCCCCCAGTGGACGGAGCCGTGGTGCTGGTGAGGAAAGTGGAGGTAGTTGCCCCTGGGGGAGTTCTATCAGTGGTAGGAGTATCAGTAGTAGGAGTACTTTTCAGACCGGGAGTGCTTGGAGGGGCACCCGTGGGAGCTGCGCTTGGGGTACTTCCTGAACTCCCAGCGGACGGAGCCCTGATCCTGGTGAGGAAAGTGGAGGTGGTTGCCGCTGAGGGGGTTACATCCGGAGTGGGAGTATTTAGACCGTCTCTAGTGCTTGAAGGAATACCTGTGGTAACTGTACTTGGGGTATTTCCTAAGCCCCCAGTGGGCGGAGCCCTGGTACTGGCGAGGGAAGTGGAGGGGGTTGCCCCTGGGGGAGTTCTATCAGCAGTGGGAGTACTTTTTAGACTGCCTATAATGCTTGAAGGAACACCCGTGGGGGCTGCGCTCGGGTCGCTTCCCGAACCCCCAGCGGACGGGGCCCTGGTGCTGGTGAGGGAAGTGGAGGTAGTCGGCTGTGGGGGAGTTCTATCAGTAGTAGGAGTACTTTTTAGGCCGCCTGGAGCGCTTGAAGGAACATCCGTGAGAGCTGCGCCCGGGGTACTTCCTGAACCCTCAGCGGACGGACCCCTGGTACTGGTGAGGGAAGTGGAGGTAGTCGGCTGTGGGGGAGTTCTATCCGCAGTGGAAGTACTTTTCAGACCGGCTGTAGTACTTGAAGAAACACTCGTGAGAGCTGCACTTGGGGTGTTTCCTGAACCCCCAGCCGACGGAGCCCTTGTGCTAGTGAGGGAAGTAGAGGTAGTCGCCCCTGGGGGAGTTCCATCTGTAGTGGGAGTACTTGTTAGACGGCTTGTAGTGTTTGAAGGAACGCCAGTGGAAGTTGTGCTTGTGGTGTTTCTTGAACCCTCAACGGACGGAGCTCTGGCGCTGGTGAAGGAAGTGGAGGTAGTCGCCCCTGGGAGAGCTCCGCCCGTAATGGGAGTACTTGTTAGACGGCCTGTAGTGTTTGGAGGAACACTAGTAGAAGTTGTTCTTGTGGTATTTCCTAAACGCCCGGCGAACGAAAACCTAGTGCTAGTGAAGGAAGTGGAGGTAGTTCCCCCTGAGGTAGCTAAATTCGTGACCGGAGTACTTATCAGTCGGTTTATAGTGTTTGAGGGGACACCCGTGGGAGTTGCCCTTGTAATATTTCCTGAACCCCTAGCGGAAGTGGCCCTAGTGCTGGTGAGGGAAGTGGAGGTAGCTGCTCCTGAGGTAGCTAAATTCGTGGCTGGAGTACTTGCCAACCGGTTTGTGGTATCTGAAGGAACACCCGTGGGAGTTGTCCTTGTGGTATTTCCTGATCCCCCAGCGAACGGGGCCCTAGTGCTAGTGAGGGGAGTGGAGGAAGTTGCCCCTGAGGTAGTTAGATTCGTAGCCGGGGTACTTTTCAGCCGGTTTATAATGTTTGAGGGAACACCTATGGAAGTTGTGCCTGTGGTATTTCCTAACCCCCCAGCGAACGGAGCCCTAGTGCTGGTGGAGGTAGTTGCCCCTGAAGTGGTTAAATCCGTAGCCGGAGTACTTGTCAGCCGGTTGGTAGTGTTTGATAGAACACCCGTGAGAGCTGCGCTTGTGGTATTTCCCCCGGCGGACGTGGCCCTGGCGCTAGTAGGGGAAATGGGGGTAGTGGTCCCTAGGGTAGTTGAACTGGCAACCGGAGTACCTGTCAGATGGTCTGTAGTGTTCAAAGGAACACGCGTGAGAGTTGCGCTTGTTGTATTTCCAGAACCCCCAGCGGACGTAGCCTTGGAGCTAGGAGAAGAAATGAAGGTACCTGCCCCTGAGGCAGTTACACCCGCAGCCGGAGCACTTGTCAGAGGGTTTGTTGTGCCTGAAGGAAAACCAGTGGGAGTTGCGCTTGTGGCATTTCCTGAACCCCCAGCAGACGTAACATTGGAGCTAGGGGAAGAAGTGAATGTAGTTGCTCCCCCAGTAGTTGTTCCCCTGGTAGTGGCTATAGGAGCACCATTGGGTATAGATGTGGCTTTAGAAATGCCACTAATTGTAGTCGGCATTGCTGAAGTGTTATTTGTTGCCCTGGGAGAGCTTGCAGTGGAATTTGTCACTGCAGCTATAGGAGTAGTACTCGCTTGACTGTTTGACGTACTAGTGCCATTCGAAGCCCTCAGAGTTCCGGGCGTCGTAGAAGGGGTTTCTCGACCCTCATTTGTGGTGATCCTGAGAGTCGACGAAGATTTAGTCGTATTCGCTGCCAACTCTGACGTCCTTGGAGTCCCAAGTTTCTCGGTTGGAATGGGCAATGGGATAGTTTTTGAAATTGACACAGTCGAGTTCAAGCCGGGTAGGATTTGCGATTCCTTCGTTCGTACAAGAGTCTTCTCGTGTTAGCCTATATTCTGGTAATGCAGGTTTTGGTTGATACGTACCTGTGTAGCTGAGGTCGTAACCTGGCTAACAGTTTCTGAAAGCTTGCTGGTAGCCGCACCTGTCTCTGGAACTTGGGACCGGGAGGTGCTAGAGGTTGTTGTAGTGTTCCCGGAAAACTTCGGCCCAGGTTGATTGGGACGAGTGACAACCTGTGATTGTGACCCTTGAGAGATCTCCGCTAGAGCTTTTCGAGAAGACGTTGAGGTCTCTAATTTGCTAGTCGGCTGCGAAGTAGGGTTATCGTTAGTCGTTGTGGTAGAAGAAGTCGGGATCCCGCCATTGGATGAAGCATTGCCAGCAGAAGTCGTGGATGTGGATGTTGTCGGCTTTTTGTTCTGGGTATCCGATTTTGAGGTGGAGGAGGTGGAAGCAGAACTGGCTTTAGTGCTCGTAGAATCGCTACTGGTAGGGGATGGCAACGGAGCACTAGTGCCCTCGGATCCTGGCTTAGTGGAAGTGGTAGAAAGGCTCGAAGTGGCAACACTCGTACCAGCCGCCGATATCGAAGTCAAGGTCATAGAAGCCTCTGAACTTGTGGATACGGATGGAGGTGGCGGAGAAACAGATGTTCCAGCCAAACCTGTAGCCGTTGGTGATGACAGACGCCCCCTCGAATCTGAGGCAGAGCCACTCGCATCACCTACAGAGTTCGACGAAGGACTCGACCTACTTGCCGTACTCTTAGGTAATAGGGTGGTGGGGTTGACATCTGAGGTTGAGGTCGTGGGGCTTGTGGGTGAATGTGCGGTGGTGGTGGGTGAGGTAGTGGAGGTTGGGACCTTGTTAGTCGGGGGAGATACAGAAAAATCCGTGGCTGGGGCACTGGTCCCGGAAAAAGTAGCACCCTTAGATGTAGTAGGCTGAGACACTGTGACCGAGGGCGCAGATTTTCCTCTCTCAGATGTGGTAGTAGATTTGGTCGCGCTACTCTCACTCGGCTTGGATGCGATCAACGTACCCGCCTTAGTAGACGCAGAGATACTTGTAATCGGTATATTAGAAGCTGAGGTGGGCCCGGAATCAGAAGTGGGGATTGCGCTAGACCTAGGAGAGGTCACGGGATTCGTAGTTCCGGGAGCGGGGGTAGCTGGAGTAACGGGTTTGGAATTAAGCCCCCCAACAGAATCTATGGATGTCCCAGTCTTCGGTATTGGCGAGGAGGGTGTAGTCACCAAGGTTGCCTGCTTAGTGGTCTCCTTCGCTGACTCTTTGGGGGTCGACGAAACCGCCCGAATAGAGGTAATTGAGGTTGGCCCCCCTGTCGGCAGAGTAGAGGTTGCCAGAGTGGGAGAACTGACCTCAGTAGCTTTCCTCACCGGCTCCTGAGAGGTAGAAGTAGGTGCCGACTTAGTCGCTGCCCCTCCATCAACTTGACCTGCACCAGCAGGCTCATTAGCCATTGTAGATTTCACCCCTGGTCTCGAGGTAGAAAATATTTGTGAGGTTTCGGGTTTTTGCAATACGCTCGTTGATGCTTTCCCCCCTTCCTGGGTGGCCTCGGACTTTTGCTTCGAGCTTGTTGAGCTCGTTTCTTGAACTTGAGCAGTTTCTGACTGTTGTACCTGTGTTGGCTTTGGTGCCAGAGCGGCTGGAGGGGTGGTTTTTGATATTATGGAAGAATCGGGTTGCTCTTTAACAGAAGTATTCGCTGGCGCCTTTTCCATAGACACCGTTTTCCCAATCCCTCCCCCAGAGGTCCCCCCAGCCGGTGTGTTTTTAACCCCTGAGGTGAATACACTCTCCGCGGCGGTCCTTCCAACTAATGGCTTCACAATAGTCCCTCGATTCAACCGCTCATTTCCCCCATATGCCGGGGCCCCGCCGACCAAATAAGGGGAAAGAGCATTAAAAATAAAAGTATATGCTAAAATATCGGTAAGCGACAGACGGGAATGGACTTGCATTCTGTTCTACAGGATGCTCAACTATCGGAGTTTAGAATCATAAGTAAATGGTTGGAACTAGGGAATGATAGCAAATCGGGTGGATACCTCTTTCGAGCAGACGAATGTGTGCTCAAATATAACGGTATATCTATACCACCATCTTTCCAACAGGAGAGTGACCAAGTGAGTGAAAATTCTCGAGTCTGGCTCAGAGACTATGATACTATCGTGAGCTCTCCCTAAGGCCACTGAACGAACGGAAAAGAATAGAAAACCAGAGAACACAAAGAACGTGGGCCTCAAAAAGAAGTCTAAGCAAGTCAGCAGACAAGAAGGTAGTATGTAAAAAAGTGAGAAAGTAAAATGGTAAATGGGAAGGAATGGTAAACAGTCGGGATTAAGTGAATGATAATCCAGAATTAAGAAATGAACTTACATGCGATCCTTGGGAAATAGGAACCTGCCCCCTAGCACACAAATGGGTGGAACGGCTGGTATAAGGACCAAACCTTCCAGAGTATATATGGTGCTTTGATCTGGGGGCAGGTAGTTGACAAGTTCACTTTCTCTCGTCTGTTGTAGCGCCTTGATACCAAATGAAAATGCGAATGCATGATGCTGCTGGGGGGGGGGATCAGTAGGGCAGTAAACGATAGGCGCTTCGGCTAGAGTGGTCACTATCTGAGTACCTATAGTTACAATGCCCAGATGCCGACACCCGGATATGGGATTCTTCTCGATCCCATAATGTGGTCCCGCGGGAAAAAAAAATCCCTACAATTCGACAGGAACAACTTGAAGATCATATGGTCATTTACTTGCTCAAGAGCACCTGCCACCTTGTTTACTTCTCAGTCCACACCAGAGCGCCCAGATGAATTGAATTCAAAGACAAAAATCTCACCACATCGCAATCCAGTACCTTAGGATAGTTGCGATACTAGATGGGGCTGTAGATCCTCATCTTGGATGTTTCATCTTCTGAGGTACCGTAGCTGGGGAAAATGGACCCTTAGTTCTTGATGCCAGATAGGGAAGTTCACCCCTGAATGCAAGGAGCTAGGCTGTTTTTGGATGAATCTATTCCTGGAATCACTTGATTGGGTGGGTTGCGTTTTTTCCGGTACCGGTTGTAGAAGCCTAGGCGAACTTCGCCAGACACTTTGATGCACGTCTTCTTGAAACACTAAAGTTGCCTACCATATGCAGAAGAAGTCCATTGTACTAGTACTGTGCCTCCTAGTGGCCTACCTGCCTGTAGCTCAGTATTCTACCCTTCTCCGTTACACCCCAGGCTAGTGTAATGCCAGATGGCACAGTAGTTAATAGCTACGGCTACCGTACCCACCCTATCGTAGCCAAACAGCCTTTCCAAGTCCAGTTTCTACAAATCTCGAGCCAAATTCGAGCACATCGGCGCGTTTCTATCCGCCATGCCCTTTGCCCCAGGCTGGGATCTAACCCCTGAACCCAATCTAACCCCTCTGATCCCCGGGAAAAGCTTAGCTACGATTACATATCGCAGATCACTCCCGGTATCGGTTCTCAGACAGCCCTTACCAACCAATACACAACAGCACCTCTAAGCGGGCTGACGCAAGCCCATCACCCGCGTTTCAGCAGACGCTCGGCAGCCCACACACGGGCCCGCCAAGTGCCCGCCAGTCACCGGCCCTCTAGAATACCTGCCATGAATGTTTTTTTTATACAAGCAAAACGCAACTTCCACGAGAAAACACAACCATAAAAAATATTAAATAAAAAAAAATGCGAATTCTTTAAAAACAAATCGGATCTGAGCGTATGTGTTGACTTTTTTGGGAGGGCTTAGAGATACACTAGGCAGATGAAGAGATTTGTGTAAATAGTCCCAGCGCATCTTGGCAGGATGGGGGAACCACACCAGAATTTTCCCGAAACAGGGGACTTACCCGCAAATTTTAAGCCGCAGAGGGCTATCTATATAATTGGCTTTTCAATGTCAATGAAATCTAAAATTTGGAGGTTGTGCTGGCTTATTCCCTGTAATTTCCTACTGATTCTTTGTGGGATTTACGTGAGTAACTCTGAAAGAATGATTGCTGATTCTAGATTTATTAATGTATCAGTGCTGAAACCTTGATGGTATCCTTCAGCGGTGAGGATCTGGGAGTTGTTGGGATTGGGAGGCTAACTCGGCAGGTTAGCGGAATTACGCAAAACCAGTTAACGGTCCAACACGGCCACAGTGCTGGGGCTATACCGTGTCAAGGGCGGCACTCGTCCTTCTCGCGAACTTGTTTCTGATTCCCGAAATTAGCCACCCGACGGGGATAGACAGCGAATCGAAAGGGTTTTTGCGGGTATCGGTAGGTATTTTTAACTTCTATGATGCCTAACCGACTATCCGTGCGAATAGCCTCTTCTCTTAAGGCACCTATGGCTCCTAAATCGACATTATCGACATTGTATCTGGGATGGTTTCAGCGTTTGGTTGAAGCGTCCTTAAATTAGTCTTGGGGACTCGCTGTGATGTGGTAAGGTAGAATTACCTTATAGTAAATGATTGGGGAAAGATAATTATCCTATCAACTCGAGTTATAGTGTTTTTCCCTAGTACAAGGCGTTGCTTAAGGTTCTTTGGTCCCGGGGGCATTTGAGATGGACCCTGTAAACAATATGTTCAATAGTCGAGATTAATAGTGGACACACCTTAAGGAAATGTAGAAGTTGGGGAAAGCCTCATAGAACTGCCTAAGCATGGCTCTTCCCTAATCTTATCAACTCTGTTTCCTTAACCGAGCATTAAGCAAGAGATACCGGCCTTGTATGAGCATATACCGAGAACAGACAAGGTTGATTTTAGGTGCCTGGTAATGCGGCTGAGTGGGAAGCATTCGACTATTGATACATTACCAGTACAGTAGGCAGGTTCTAGCATGGTGGTTAGGCAGCAACCATGCATCTAGTTGTATTGTGCCGGCCACCTAAACCAAACTTGCTTGTGTATGCCTTCATACAAAATCTGTATATTTTGCCCGATATTTACCTAATGAAAAAGACAGAGTTGACGGTGTTAAGGAAGAGTGATTCCTGTATGGTTCTATCAGGAGTTTTCCTCACTCACTATTAATTTCGATTGTTGATTTTAGTTGACTGCAAGGTCAACCTTCAATGCCTTGCACCATATAACCTTGGGCAACACCTTGACTTTGCGGAAACCCGCATAACTCAAGATGATCAGGTACCTCCAATCGATACTGCGGAAAGGCTTGATACCTAAATCTTAACTCTGTGGCGGGTTGGACATCTGAACCGGTAGAGAGGTCTAGCCCGTCGACCTAATCCATTGCATTAACGTGGAAACAGTCTGGGCAGCCCTACAGACCATGCAATCTGAACAAGAGTAGGGAAATTGTCGCAAGGAATGCAAGAGCAGTCGGCTGATGAAGCCTCCATCGAGGTAAAAGTTTTTTTTTTTCTTTCTACTATGCTGTGTCGAACGGCATGTAAGCCAGAATTCAACTCGTGATACTGAACTCTACCTTTCTCTAGAGTTCTAAATGACCAAGTTTGATCGCCTAAGTAGTCGGTACCTAAAACTAGAAACCAAAAACTAGCACTCAGAGGTCTAGTTAAATTTCATATCCCGCATGGAAATAGTAGGTGTTTCCTCTTGGGAATGATGAAGGATTAAAACGCCGCACGCCACTGAGAGTCTAGGGCCTGTTCGGGAGCCGGATAAACCCATGGTCTGGGGGTGGGACCCCGTGGTTTGGAGAGATCCTGCTGTTTTGGAAATAGTTGGGGTGTTCGGTATCGGTATTGCACCGAACCATGGTTAATTAGAAACTCGAAACTTGTGAAGATGGCTCCAAAACCGAGGTTTGAAACTTTACCTGCAGAGGTAAATTTGAGCAAACCCTTCATTCCTTCCTTTGAAATCATAAGTAGTGGTGCCCACATCCTCCAACTATGCGAAGCTGACTCATCTAAGTAGCAACTGCGCCAGCTATTCAAAAGATTTTCATTCAGTTTTCTCTCCCCCGAACATATCCCTTAATCCATTCAAACCAGAACTCGCCTCCCTACTTAGCACGGCTACTAGTGAACCTAGGTTTTGGAAATCTTTGCTTGATCTTCTAGTTACACCGAGACAGGCCCTAAGTAATCAAGGGGTTTTCCTCCCGGGGGGCATGGAGAAGCCAAGGGAGCCACCGCCGAGAGAGGGAGCACAGTAGCCTTCTACTATACCTCACCCCCCAGCCACAGAAATGAACGGGCAGAATCAGAGTCAGAAATTTTTCCTATCCGCCAAGCACACAATATCTTACCCAAACCCTAGTTGTTTATGCTGTTCCACTTTCACCCGGTAGTCCTAGTATGATATCGTGTCCGAGTGTCAACGCACGGTCACTCGTGGCGCGATCGATTTACCATATCCAGCCATACTGTACATCCGGTGGAATGCTTAGAGTGGTCAGGGATTTTCAAGACACTCGATATGATTCCGGCACCCCGTACACAACACCCCGATCGATGCAGCGGGGGATGCCTTGGCATAAAATTTACTATTAAAAAAAACCACTATGATAGATGTTCAAGCCATGATAATAGGGGTGTTTTTTTATTTTTTTTATTTTTTTGTTAGGGCTAATGGCTTAATTGCACCCTTTTTTCAGCCTACACTATGCCAAGGCGTTCCCCCTTGCATCGATAGAGGTGTTGTCGATAGGCGGCCGGAAATATGCGAAGGGAATCAGCATGGAGTACTTTTGAGGCCCTTAGGGCTGAGGGGAAATTAGGATGGTTGTGATAATGTCCTGGGAAGTCTACCAAAGCATACTAAGCCACAGCAAATGAACACCCAGTAACCCTCGATAACTCACCAACACTGCACGTTGAAATGGGCCCTTGAATAGGTGTATCATAGACTCTGGAGTATCCGAGTAATTGATCTTGATCGAGCAGCGGTAGAAGCTTTTAGGTCTACCAGGAATTCCCATTCAAAAGATGGTATGATAGCAAGGTAAAAGCGGTAACGTGCCGGTAGTCATTTAGGTATTATAAAGTAGGACTTTTGGGCGAGTATTCGGATGTTCCGGTGAAGAGCCCACAATAACAGGTACTAAGGGCTGTTTGGCACTCAAGAGTTTGTACAGCTAGTGGTGTTTGGCAGCACATTGTTTGAAAGGTAGAATCTAGAAACCTTATAAACTGCAGTTTGAAGACGGCACGATGTAGAGTTTAAGAAAATTTCAAAAAGGGTTGCGACTGGTATATCTTAGAGTATGTTGGGCTGTTTATACCATAATAATAATTATACCTTGCAGTGTTGATTTTTCCGAATTTCTCTACATCGTGCTAAAGAGAAACTATGATAGTGAAATTAGCGTATTTCTTTGATTGGCGGGTTCGGCCCCAAAGAGGTGTAATGCTATCACATAGCTCCAGATGTTGGTTAGTACAAGTACCAGGGGAGATGTTTTTTTACAAGGCAAGGGTAGCTAACAAGCAAAATGATCCCTGCCTTGTACGAAAACATCTCCCCCGGCACTTGTGAATATTGGCAGGTGCATTACCTCACGGCTACTGGCAACGTCACTCTCATATCAGGATTAGTGCTCCTGTTGGTGGAAAGAGATCTGCATCATTGACTTGACCTAAATGCTCCTGATATCACTCGATTCACATTTCTAGAAAAGTGTTGGAATAATGGCTTCAATGTGACGGAAGCACGCCTAGTTAGGCATAATGGGAGCTCACTCATTAGTCCTGTATCTAGATACCTCTCTGAGGTATAAGTACCATGGTCTGGTACCCAAGTAACAATGAACAAGCGACAACGGACAATCTTGATCCTTATTCTACAAGTGTATTCAGTTCATTTTCGTTCACCTCACCTACGAGATTTTCGACAAAAAGTGCGAAGCGAGTTCCCCAGTTTGCACCCTGGAGTGATGTAGGGAAATTCGGCACTATTAGCACTGCAGGGGATAATAATATTATTTTCTCCACTCTAGTTAAGCCCAGATGGCCACGGGTATCTTTTACCTTGCGAGGGTTCCTTCAAGTGTTTGGCGGTATTATATAATACATATTGTCACGTTAAAAAAACTAAACGCGCTAAGATAGCAACGGGAAAAACTTTTACCCTCCTAGTGCTTGTTGCAAGTTGCTTACCTTCTCTAATATTTACCCAGCGGTGTTCAGTTATTTTTGATATGTAATGATACTTTACAAACTCCAAGCTAATAAGATATAATATCACACAAAAGTTTTGCGTGGCAAACAGCCCCTAAAACTTTGCCATTATTACAGCGGTTCGTAGTATTCTCGTAGCGCACAAAGCGGAGCTGAAGAAACGCCTTCTGCGTGGGTGTTAGTAGGAAATAGCAGTAAGGGAAAGGTACTATATGCCCTTTCCCTAAGAACTCTCGGGTCCCCATAGGTGCAGTCCTCCATGCAGATTTCATTAATAGCAGATCACAAAATACCATCGTTAGTCTATATTCTACCTTTCCGGACAAGAACAGGAAAGTCACATTATCCAAGGCTCCGAATCTAATACTCTCGACATGCTTCAGCCGCCAGTGACTTCATTCACAGAAATGGCGATTCTGGGTCTACAACAAAATCATGTCTGAGGGATCTTATGTCTGTCACTAGGCACTATCTATAACTCGTTCCTGGGAAAGCAATATGTTTACAAGGAAATAAATAGGGAGAGTATAGCATGCAGAGCACAAACGGCTAAAACATCTAAGTTATGAGCCTGTTCGGATACGGAAATGCCGTTCAGTTACCCATACAACTGACGGTTTCCCTTCCGTTCAAAAAATTCTTGAAACAACCGTTTCCCCAGGCAAAATAGCCACAAAACGGAACGGCCGTCTTTCCTTCCTTTTTTGCCAAAAAAGACAAAGGAAGAAATAAGAGGCTTTTTCACGCTTTTATGCTACCCCGCCGATCGCCCTTAAGGTCTAGAGCCGTATTCTGCCGCCTCGTAGAAGGATCGAGAAGCCCCACAGCCCTATTGATGAGGGCTAGGTTCTCCGATCTCACAGTCCCCGTAGGGCAGGATTTTTAATTTTCCTGCCTTACATGACGGATCATTCAGTAATAGCGCATTGTGGGAGCGATTTGAGCGCCTGTGCACCTATCATACTAATTGCGACAGGGGTTAATTGGTTCTTGACATGTTAACCATTTAGCCAGCTAGCTATTATATGGAATACTGACTTGGAAACAAATACTTGTCCTACAGAAAGCTCGATTTCGGGATTTTAATGGATTTTAATAGAAATTGGTGTGTGTGGCTTCATAAGTTGGTATATTTCAATAGAGGGTGTTTTTTGCTACCTGGATGTCTTGAGTGAGAGATTCTCCGCAATTTCGACCAGACGTAAGTCGCTTTCCCTAGTTGAGAGAGGCGCCTTTCACCGCGTTTTCCCCATTAACCCGAAGAGGGAGTCCTGGAGGCCTTAGCTTCGTTCCCAAAAATTCCAATTTTTGGGTTAATTGGGCCCTCTCTCCAAGTTCACGCCCTACTCAGCTCTTAATTACTGTAGCTTCCAGCTTTCCCATTTTCACACTCCCATTTCCCTCAAGAGTGTCTAACATAGCTCACATCAGTCCTAACCAGGTACCTTTTCTGCTCCGTATATTAATCCCTCCTCCGAGCGCTCCCTTGATCCGCCCTTCATAGTACTGTAACAATCTGCCGACTGTGACAACTTTTACATATGCTGTCCGGGATGACCACTCGGCTGTAGACAAACAATTCAATAGTTCGGGGGCGCCGACGGGGTGTAGCTCGAATGTTCGTGGGCCGATGCCTGGATTCCCTCTTCGCCTCCTAACGATTGAGAAACCCAAGAGAGCAAGATATCAAAGCTAGGTTTCCAACGAGTGTTGAAGGATCACGCAAAGAAGATGACCCTAGGGACTGCTACATTTTCCCGAGCTTCTAGAACAGCCCAATAGCTCGGAAACAGCCTCTCGCAGATACTCCATTATCATATATAGATTTTAGTGCGCGGCCGATATATTACCCTCCCTAGCCATGGGTGGCAACACTCGGAAGGAAAGCAGGAGATTTGGCCTCAAATTCGGTACCGGTCTATAACAGCCACCGCCGTAGTCATATGCGGTTTTCTTTGTGACCTCAGGGAGGCCCAGGAAAAATTGACAGAAAAATTGAAAATTGAAAATTAATGGAAAAGTTAATTGGTCGCACATGGGGACCCAACTGACACCCCCAGGCTTCGATACTATCCTACCCAGATAACCCGTGCAGTGGTAGATTCCGGGGGCCTAGGACCACAATACCTAAAGTGCTCGTGGCCAAACCATGCCTATGCAGCTCTACCCCCTCCGTAACAAATTAGATAGGTTCCCGGGAATGTGTATTGTAGCAAGTTAGTAGAGCGGATGCAAGAGCGTCAGTACCGGGTATCTTAAAGTGTAAGTTTTGAGGGCTAGAAGAATGAAAGAGGGTCTTAGCTCCTCCTGTATTGGAGACTGTGTCTGATGCTATTGCCCAAATCCTTTACTGTACCTTGTTGTCAGCCAGTTAAATGCACCTTTGGAACATCCACAGAAAATCCCAGACCCAGCCCCCAGTGGCCACTCCAGCTATTTCTGAAATGACAAGTGGTATTCTCCATGTCTCTGATCACAGGAGACACTCTAAGGCTGAATTAGCCAAAACCATTCAGACAGTCATGGTGCACTCGCCATCACCACCGCTCCGGAAAAAGACCCTGCATAATCCCCTCTCTAGTCTTCGAAATACACGCAAGCGAGTAAGCAATTTTGCTTTCGCCCCCGCATATATAGCCCTATTTCATCCTTCTGACCTCCTGACTGCTATTATGCACGAACCTCTAAAAGCTGACATCGACGCCATCTTTCTATCCTTACTCCGTAAATTGTTTTCTTTAGTAGCATCACCCTAGGCCTCAATTGTACTATAAGCTACTCTGTTATCATACTGCCCCTAGTTGTATTCCAGCTGAATCGAAGCTCAATACGAGTGATGTCACATGATTATTAAGAGTTTCCCAACCTATCGGTTTGAAGTCGGCGAAACGCTCCTAAACCTTCGCATCCTTACAGGGTTTCGGTGGCCAAACTAACGGAACAGGATATCCGACACTTTTGACACCGGCACCAGATATGCTCGTAACGCCTATCGCAAGGGCCATTCTAGCTGCATAACAAGCCCCGGAAGCCAACATTAAGGCTAATGATTAGAAGTCTTCAGGGGCAACGACAACACACAAGCGATCACTCGGGAAGCGGCCGGAAGGTGTTGGATTCGTAATGCGATAATATCATGCCATGAACAGTTTATGTATTTCCATCAGATTATTTACAAGAGATTGGGAGGGAGGAAGAAAAAAAGCTACCCCTAGTTGCCGAGCGCCCGCCCACCAGGGGTCACTAAAACAAAACAGACCCAAAACCACCCAAAACGCCTCATACAAAGCCAGAAAGAAACTAAGGACAAACAATGCTAAACACAACAAAACAAAACAAAGGAAACTAAATCATCCTCATTTCTACATCGCCCACTTTCACTACCAAGGGGTCCCACGGCCAGGCTTCGTTGGCACAATCGTGATCGTAAGTGTTTTCGCATGTGCAGGCTTCGTAACCGAAAGTACCACCTCGGAGGCGACCACGGCCACGCGATATTGGGCTCGATGATGGGGAGGTGGTGGTTGAGGATGAGATGGATGTAGTAGTCGAGAGTGCGGGAGAAGGGGTTGGATGTGGTGATGGCGATAATTTTGAGAGTTGGGGGGATGAGAGTGGTGATTCGACCAATGGGAGTGGTGGCGCCGGTGCTGGTGGTAGCGGTGCTCGCGTAAAATGAAGAATCGTCTCCTCGGAGGATGTCTGGGCGACCAGCTTTGGTCTCGCTTCTGTAACAATCTCTAGCGGCGGGCATTCTAAACCTCCCTCTAATCCCTGCCTCCCTTGCTGCCACTCCTGATAGGCGGCGTTCTCGGCTGCCATCGCCGTCTCACAACCATCCTTGACGCCCTCAACAATTCCTTCAAGCACGCCGAGGAATTGTGTGACTACACCATGCTCAATCTGTCGTACGCGCTCTTCGGCGGCTTGTAACTCTGTCTGTAACACTGAAACTGATGCACGGCGGAAATAGGCCTTTTGGGTTTTTACAAGGAGTTTATCCCTCGTCAGCCTTGCCGCCGCGAGTTCTGGAGGTGGTGATGTGAGTAGCGGAGTCAGGGATTGTAATTGCGAAGCGAGAATTGAATGAAGAGAGGAGAGGAATGGGTCTGTTGGTGGCCCTTCGAAAGTTCCTCGGGCTGCGATTGTGGGAGAGGAAGGCGCCGAGGGTTGCCATGTCGGGGGCAGTCTATTCTCTGCTGGCAGAACAGCGGGTGCGGACCGAATTGATTCCCGAATTGATGGGGGAGCATGCCCAGGGTTTGGCGCCTCATCATCATCTTCCGCCTTCTGTGCCTTCCAGCCAAACGTCGGACTCCCCAATGCACTCGGTCTCCGCGGTACAGGAGGGGGAGGGCAGGAAGGAGGAGTACTAGGCGGGTCTCTTGAAGCCCACAACCGTTGGAAATGTCCTTTTGGCTTTTCCTGCGCACTTGGTGTCCCAATCTCCTCGTCGTCATCACTATCGTCGTCATTATCCTCCTCATCGCTAGAGCACGGCGAAAAGAAACTCTGAAGCGCTGTCGAAACTGGGGTTGGTGATGTAAGGAAGGTACTCTCCTGTGGTGACGGTAATGTTGGAATCGACAGTCTTGGCCGTCGAGCTCCCGGCGATACCGGCGAAGTCATCGAAGAAGGCGTCAATGGCGATGAGGATATAGAAGTTGTAGCACTGTTGGTAGTATATGCAGTGGTGGTGGTGGTATTCTCGTACTTGTGAAACGAAGTTTGCGATGCAGATCTTGAAGGCGGGGGAGAAAGCGGGAGCGACATCTTAACAATTGTTTTCGAAGAAAGTAAAAAATAAAAATATTGATCCTCTGAGCAACAGATTTAAAGTGCAGTAACCTTCGGCGAATTAAGTAAGGTTCCGGCGTCGCAGCTTGAATATTATATCTGCTGTGCCAAAAAGTTCCCTTACTCGCTCCCTAACGGAAATGATAAAAGATAAAACCAAATCTTCCCGGCCAAACCAATCCCTTACGCTTTATCGTACTGTAACCGCGGAAACCAAATCCCAAGAATTCTTTTAATCCTTTCCGTCCCGATGTTCCAAGCAAGCGTCTCCTCGAACCAACCCGACCACCGGCGCGACAATTGAAACGCCGTCCTTCCGCTCGTTTGTCCGTTTGTTGCTAGCGCGCAAGCCAAGCGTCGTATAAGCTAGGTTATGACGGGGATCGACGTTTCGTCCGATGGTTATGCGCCCGGCTGGTTCCCGTTGGTTGGCTGGTTTTCTGAAATGCCGTAGGGCAGGAGGGGTAAGAAGGCAGGAAGAAAGGGATAGGCAGGGAGAGTTGATAAAGGAATAAATAAATAAATGAAATCAATTAGTTAGTGTCCGTGAGAAAGTTCTGTCGTACCGTGCCCTACTGCCTTTTTATTCGTCAGACGCTGGGGGTGGTAGTAATGGCAGGACGCAGTTGTGATTTGTTGCGGGTGATGATGATATCTAGATAGATAGGCAGATAGGTAGGGGGGTAGGAAGGCAAGAGGGGGGGAGGGGGTGGGGTTATGTATCCCCTTTAGCATCTACTATTCCTCTAGCGTACAGGTATTTACCTATAATACTGACCTGTAAGATGTGTGTAGGCAGATGGGGGGAGGCTTGAAAGATTGAGGCGGAGAGGCTGCTAGTCATCTGTTCCTGCATGTGTTTGTTCTCTCGTAAGTGGTAAGTGCATTTATTTAGCTTGCTTCGCTTGTAGGGACGAACATAAAATTAGAGAGTTTTTTCTTTTCTTTTTTTCCCGGAATTCCGTGTTGTGATGTGAGTACTATTAGTACCTGGGACATATATGATAGAATCTATTTGGTAGCTTCAATTGTTGCTACGGTAAGTTGTCATGCTTCCCCGGTTTCTCAGTCTAACGACCAGAGTAATGTTGATGAGCCCCACTACCGGTTATTCTATACAGTTCCCAGGTATGATAGGTTTCCTGATGATACAAGTGAACACAACAAAGAGATACATTCAAGACTTTGGTTTGCTTCGCTGCGCTGTATCATACCCCCGCTGGAGTACAGCACTCTGTCTCTCCACTGTCTCACTTCCATCATCGCACGCAGAGACAAACGCAAAAAGGTACAGCACGATAGGGGGCTTCACACAGCGGCGCGGAGTGCAGTTGATCCACGCCCGCCGATCTAGATTACCCGAACAAGCTCGCGCGACTCATGACTAAGTCTAATTTTAACCGCCCAGGTCGGATCAGATTGGAAGAATAGGTACTAGGGAGGGAGGGGGAAGGGGATTTGTGGTTAACTTTTTTATTTTTAGGTGTGGTTGGTTTACACACTTGTGTCTTTGGTGCAGGGAGGGGAGGGGGCCTGTTGCTGCACTGTACGACATCCCGCCTGGTAGGTTGATTAGCTGCACAGTAGTGCGCGATTGTGGCACGAGGTTTGGTAGGAGAAGGAAAAAAGGGGGAGAAATGGTCAATCGAGTGTAATATAGGATCTCGGCGATCGGGGATTTATGAGCGGTGATTGGGGTTAAAATAGACTTCCAACAATTTAGTGGTCTGTTAAGTAGCCTTATAAGTTAGTACGGGAGTTTATAATGTCGGCCTTTATCTGCACCATACTGTGCTGGTGCTTTAGCTATTCTCTAGCTGACTATCTTTCTTCTCACTCAAACATGAATTCCTAATTCTCTCGCTTTTCCCTCAGGATATCTGCTCGGCTCCCGCTTCCCCCCCTCGCAGCATAAGACAAGCCACGCCCACTGTGCCAAATCCAAAACACCGGTGAAAGCCATCAGAAGTGGTCTCAGTAAGTAACTCAAGTGAGTCGCCTACGAGAACTATAAGTCCGCCACTATTACTGTGCTCGAGTACAGTACAGCCTCATGCGTTACTTGTGTTTTTCGATTTTGTCCACCACCACCACCATCACTCCCACCTTCCGCATAAACACACAGAAGGAAAGACAGGTGGGGATGGGAATTCGTAGAGTGGTTCAGTCAGACAGTCAGGCACGGCACGATGTGGTGCCATTTCGCTTGCGCATTATTTAATTAACACTCAGCACATGACCGAGGACGCGGGTGGGATTGCGGCGCCGGATAAAGTTATGAAAGATGTATTGGTTAATGGTCACGTTTTGGAGCCACGGCAAGCTGTGGTTTTGGAGGAGGCTGAGGAGGAATATGGCTTGTGCCGTAGTGTAGTACAATACGAGGAGAGGGTGAAGTGAAGAGGAGAGATGAGTTCCATCGTCAAAAATATTTAGATGCGCCCCGGTATGAATTATTAGTGCTGTTTAGGGTAACGCGCGACTATTCGGTGACATGGCGGCGGTGAGGCCACTTAGTGCTGGACCTCCATTCCCTCTGCGAACTAAACTTACGCAGAGGTTGTTTTTAAGGGAGAACGAGAATGGGATGGGAAGAGGTTCGCCTTGCTGTCAAGTGATACAAACTATATCGTCCTTCCCAACCCAGCGGTCTCCCTGACAATCAACATACTGTATTACGCTTGCAATCTGCCCAGGACCAAACGCTGGCCAGTGCACCCCGTCTAGATACGCGTATCTCAATCTCTGCAAATTCATCCGAACAAAAACAATCGGCGACTCCCCAATACCCACACTGGCGGAATAACCACTTCCTCCCCATACGCGACACGAACGCCTGAGCTACAAACTCTCCATGTGCAGATACAAACATGACCTTCCAGCCCTGTCTCTCGCCTTCTCATTCCGATACAGGAAGGAACTAAGTGGAGTTGGCAGAATTGAGTAACTGTGCGGCTTGGTCACGTACGGGTCTGAGACGAAGTTTACGCGATGCGCGAATACCGTACCGTACTGCACCGTGAAAAATGGAACGATCGAGAAATCGTCCTAAGACGTCTGAACTTTCCTCCTCTGGATTTGGGGAGAAATGGCGGCGGCGAATAGATTCAGCCTTGGGCTAAGACAAATGAAAAGAGAAACACAACAGACCCCATCATGCCAGGAGAGCCAACTCCAGCATCGTGGCGAGATTCTCAATTGTTCCAGTTTTTGTGGTATTACAGTACGGTGAAGGAGTATGATAGGTTGCGCCATCCCGATAGGGGTAGGTCGGGGTTTGTGCTTTTGGGCTAGGCCGGCCCGTGAATGTGCCACAGCTTTTTGTGGGACAGAGAAGTGTGGGGTGGTTACTCGAGCACGGTTGTGCCGGCTCTGGGCTCGCCACTCAGGCACAGTAGAGGCAAGAGGTACCGGTATCGAGCACGGTGATCGGGTGCCAGAAGATGGGCGCATGTTTTGTACGGGCGTCCAGTTACGCATAGAGTCCCCTTCCGCAACACTCGAGCATAGTCGAGTATTTAGAGTGCCTGTTCATTGCCTCCCGTGGAGAGGGAGAGAGAGAGAGAGAGATCAGGGGCGCTTTGTGCTACTTGCGGGCGCTTTGTGAGAAGTTGGCTGGCTGGCTCGCCCGTTGGTTCTAGGATGGGGATTTTGTTTATGGATGGAAAGGGCAGGAGGATTTGGACGGCGCAGGGCACGGTTGTGTACTCGACCTATCATCGTACTTCAGCACGGGTGACCCTTGTGGTATAAATACTGTCTCACAGGTGGGCTGAAGGTCGGCCTCTGATGGCTGTGTAATTTTTGGCTGAAGAATTGGCAATTGAATGATAACTACTAAAATTTATCGCATCCCTTAGGAACTATGCAACCCCTAACTATCTGGAGTACTGCTGTGGTGCGCAGGCTCTTTTTTTTTCGGGATCCGGCGCGGGGCTTAACGAGTTACAACGAAAGAATGTGCACTTACAACATATGCTACACTGTACTCTCCCAAGTGGCGTGTTTGGCTAACAGTGAAAGAAACAACCCAGCTCACGAGCTTCTAGGAACCACTCAGATCAATGTGCTTCAGCAGACCCGAGGCGAGATATTTCCATCACACTTTATCTAGTCCATGACCCGAATTTGCCTAGGCAATCTTGAAGTAGCCTTCACAAATTACGGTTGATTATGAACATGCCCTCGATTCTTGTTATTTTAGGGAGTTGTTTGGAGAATCGATGACATAACTAGTCTAGAGTTTCCTTAGGGGATCCGCCTTTGTGGGAGCAGGTAGGGCGCAGTATATTGAGTGAGGAGTGACTAATATTAGATTACCTATGGGGAATAGAGATATAGGCATGTACTTGCGGGGCCTGCAGTTATGGGTAACTGTTTTACATCCTACGTCGTTAGACATGGGGCATTTGTGTTGGTGTTGGTTTTGTTTCATTGATACCGAACGGCATTGGGCGCTGAATATCTAGTGTTTTTGTTTATCTTCTTGTTTGTCTCTCCTATGTCATCTCGCGCAGAGGATCTAGCTCAGGAGATAGCTTTCACCACGATTGTGGAGTGTCCGGGGTGATGGTGGTGGACTGTTCGATTGCTTTCTTAGGGGTTTCCCCGGGTTCCCGCTATTGCCGGGATGTTTCTGTGCACTTCGTTCGTCCACTGTGGCTCATGAAGTTTCGTCTAGTTTCTAGATACGTTGCTTGCTTATATGTATCTCCTGGCCGCCCCTTCCTTGCGTCTCTATCAATCATCTCATCATTCCTCGCCTTCAAAGCTACTTGACCCAAGACGATCTCATTCTCATAGCTTCCTTCTTCAGTCCAGTACTATGATTGAGTAGCTATACCGTTATCCCCAGCTATCATTTATTCTCTCTTGTTATGACTAGTGGCGGCGAAGGGAAATTGTCCGAACAGATGTTGAGGTGGGGGTTCCCTGTCTGCCAGAGAAACAGCTGGCGAGTCTAGCTTCTATTTGAGCTCTTGGGTGCTTTAGCAAATTAAGGCCCAAGTAAGCGCACTGTAGTGGGTCTGTGACCGAATGGAGACCTATGATAATATATAGTGGGCTGTGAGCATGCTGAACGTCTGACTTTAGAAGGCAGCTTTTACCATATTTCGAGTGATTCCCGGTGATGCGGGGTTTTGGTTATTTGCCCTAGAGTGACTATTAGCTCTCGATTAATGAATACCGCGAAGTTAGCGAAAGGGCTTTCTGAAATGCACTTTTGGCGATGCTCGCTGAATTGAGGGGATGACAGGAATAATGCTGTGGTGGCTCTTCAGTGCTCCCATGGTGGAATCACTGTTGTTTTCATACTTTACGCCGTTGTGCATTTGGTTTCTTGGATGAGATGTTCTAACATGTAGCGACTTCTATTAGTATCTATCATATATAGCACCCTAAGTGGCCTTAGGAGGAAAACGAACGGTGATCTGCGGTATTGGAACCCCTAACATGGCTGTTTTAATGGTTATCCTGCACTTTGGTGGTGGAGTATGGTAGCTGGTACAACATGTGAGAGTGCACGTGAGGTGATCTAACAAATTCTACTGCATGAGAAATTACCTGGCTAGAGGCCGGTTCTAACTTAACTGTAGTATGTTGATGTAGCTGACGATTTCCCACACCCTCCTGCTTGTGGATGTGTTGGGAAGCATTTTAGACTATCCTATTAAGTTAATATTTTGAATCTGCCGTTCTAGAATGGGAAGGACGGGGAGAGAAAAGAGGCACGGTCAATGGTAGGTTCAAGCGATTCTGCCTCACTGTTTTGGCGCCAGCCTCGTATCCCGCTTGCCTTCTCGTGACCAATATAGCCCTGATTCTATCAGACTGTTGGCACCTTCCATAGACATCCTTCTACTTAAGCTCAATTCCGGGTTTATTCAAACAAAAGAGAAGTGGCAGTGTTCCCAACGGTCCACGCCATCCGTATTTGGGGTAGGACGAGAAGGACTATAGCCTGTAATCCGTCTTTTCGGAGGTGCTAGGACGACTATGGCGGACAAAGGTAGGACCGGACGGACTATGGGGGACTGCCGTCTTACAATCTGAGGTTCTGTGAACCAAAAGGGCTTTGTTAGACTGGGTGTTTTAGCTACTTCTAGAGTGTTTTCGTGATTGCTTGACGCTCTCACCAGTTTCTTTTACACTGAGGCCTGCGCGTTTATCAAAACCGTTTAAAGATGATAGGGGCGGATGGAGCCATTGCCCATTGCAGTGGAAAGTGGCTGTGGTTGATGTAAACTACTGGATATCCGAATAGAGCAATGGTCTACTGCACCACAGAGCAGCTGGGGAAGGTAGACTAAGAAGAAAAATAAAGAAAAATAAAGAATAAGAAGTTCCACAGCATTTGCTTGACAGTTATTTCTCTGTTATCATCAAATTGCTTAAGACCACAGAGAGGAAAGAGCAATTGGGAAAACTAGTAAAACAACAAGGTACAGAGCTTAATGAGATGCTTTGACAGTCTGAATTTTCTTGATCCCACACCATCATAACCTATTTACCCTCCTATCAACACAGTGTTAGAAAACCAGATATTCCATTGCTGTACTCCGACGAGTTCTAATATTACACCCCCGAACAGGTGAATACCTCGCGATGGGAAATGACAAGCTCCGCTCCCCGCCTCCCCCCCCCCCGTCCCCAGCCGTCCCCTCGGTACCCCACCTTCCACTTAAACCCCGCTGTCTCACTCCAAAACGCGCCCAAATTTCCGACAGATATAAATTGTAACACAAACCCTACCCCCATCGCCACCGCCAAGTGCACGGGAATCCTTCATCAAGGTACAAGGGCCAAATAATGCAACAGCCAAGTTCTCAGGGTGCGAAGCCAGGCACATCAACCCAGCGGCACACCATAGCACTCCCATAACACCTCTAGACAGCCCTAAAACTCCTTCCTGGCATAAAACCGCATATAGAAAAAACTCCCTAGCCATTTCCGGATGTCTAGCCAGTCTTGCTACTGCATGAAAATAGGCTAGGATGATTGGTTGGTACGGCAGAGGCAGGTGTTCGACTAGAGTCCTTGAGATGCTACAGAAGGAACCCGATCGTGTTAGCTAGGATGGCCGCAGTGGTGGCTATAGTAGCGGCAGTGGCAGCGGGGAGAGGACCAAGGTTTGGTAGGGCTAAGGGAGGCGGATCAAGTGGAGTGGCCTGTGCGGGTGCTCCGGAACAAGCACAGAGAGTGTCCAGAGGAGGAGCAGGTAACCAAAGGTGCTGCATAAGCATTTTGAGCATGTCCGGGATGACGCCTAGTGGTTGTGGGGGTGGCCGTAAAACTATGAGTGGCTCATAATTATTGTCTATATGGTACGAAGGAGGCATTTGGGCATCATTAGCTCTTGTGCCGGGCTCAGTATTTGCACGATCCTAGAGCAGCTTTATTATCCCCCAGTGCCCACGCCTAGCAGCACACCACAGCGGGATTCGGCTAAGATCACCTATCGAGTGAGGGTTGGCCTCTTTCCGGTTAAGGAGCATCTTTGCTATCCCCTCATACCCACCAGAAGCCTACGAGAGTTGCTTTCGGCTGTCATCGCCTCTCTCCGGGGGGGGTTGACTTCTTTCCGATCGAGGAGGAGCTTGACTATCCCCTTATGCGCACTCTTGACTATTGTCTCCCCAGTTGGGGTACTCTAGTGTCTAGTCTCTTAATTCACCAGCAGTAATCAGACAGTAGGGTACTGATATCTAAAGTAGGGACCGCGGGCCCAGAGCACAATCCGGCCTTCATTATCAACCGAAAGCCGGCGGAAGTTTGTAGCCCGTTCCATTAAAAAAACAATTTAGAAGGTTTAATATGATACAACTAGGAAATATCAGAGAGATACATAGGAGTGAAGTACATAGCAAAGAAAAAGGTGAGTGGCAATAATAAATTCAATAATTGCAGCCTACTTTAGATACCCTTGAGTTTATGGAAAAATATCTCTACACCTTTCTGGATGGTTACCCTGTAGCAATGGTCATCCTGTTCAAGGAGGAAACGAGAGCACTTACACAACAGAAATTAATTGATCAAGCAAAGAGGTGAGAGAGCCAAAGGGTTTTACCAAAGAGCCAACCTCCTCCTATATGAAAGATTTATCGGGCGCGATAGGGGAATAGGAGGAGCGCCAAGTTGCAACATCCAACCTCAAACCCAGAGGGCACCTTCGAAGGCAGACTTAGGCAGTCCGGAAGCCTCTCTTGGGATTCTGTTGGTTCCTCACCTCCATTCCCCTAGTAACAGAATTCCTCCACCTACCTCAAGAATATCTCCACAACTCTTTCATGCCAATTATCGGCTGCCAAAATAAATGGTATTAGACTCTCCCCATCCACTGTGTCGGGATCGACATGATTCTGCTCAAGAATCACCTTTTTTACAACCCTCATGCCCACCCTAGGGAGCGATCAAGAGCGGCGCCAGAGGCGCTTCATACAAAGTGTTGGGATCGACATCATTCCGTTCCAGTAGCACCATTTCGATACCCTGGCATCATACCCATGAAAGACAGCAAGCAGGGGTGGTATTCCGCCATGTCCATCCAAGAGAGCTATCGTGTCGCTGCCGCAAGCCGTTATGTATAATCCATCAATGCTTTGAATGAATCCCTTTCGAAGAATCAGCCGACCCGACCCCCCCCCCCGGGCACCCCCAATCCTTCCCACTATCACGAATCCCGATCTCGGATATTCAGCATGTATATTTTATCCGAGTAGATTTGTTTGTCTCAGCGGAGGGGAGGGGGCTTCCTCCCGAAACAAACAAATACCTTTGCGAGCACCAGAGAGCCAGGGGTCGTTTAAAATAATCCGGACAAAATCACGATATCAGGGACAGTAATAGTTCTAGAGAGGAAGTTGCAAGGGCAGAGAAATATGCAGGGGGATTGCCACACTCCTGGGTGCCTCGATTTCCCGTTTCTTTCTTAGTGAACGAGATAATCCCCCAGGATCCGAACCACAGCCTAGAATTTGAATTATTGCTACGAGTGATAACCTATGAATACAGAAAGGGTCTACTATACCTACAAAGAGGCACTGCCGGGGGGGAATTACCCAACCTAAGAAGAAGAAACCCCCTCAAAAGAGCCATACCCCACAAAGTAAATTCAATATAATAAATCTATGATACCCCCCCCCCTCCTCCCTTTTTCATACAAAAAAAGCCCCAACCCCTACCCCAACCCACCCCCCCCATTCACTTCCCAACAACCCTAACACTAAACAAAACCCTCCCACCAGCTATAGCACTAACCATCCCAGCAGTCGAAGCCGCCTTCGTCGCCTCCGCCCCACTACCGCCACCCACCGACCCATCCTCCTCCTCACCCCTAGCAGTACACGAAGCCAGCAGCATATCAAGCACCTTCCCAATATCGCTATACGACACGAAGACGTCCTGCCCGCACAACTCGATCTTGGCATTGGTCCCGGGAACGCTTTCCAAGGGCAGACAGGCCCTTTTGCCCTTGGCCAATTCCAGGGGCGGGAGAGAGGATACCTGCTGGGATTGGTAGTGCTTCGAGAGGGTTTGCACGTCCGTGTCTTTCGGAGATGCGGCGGTGGTGGGTTCTTCGCAGGTCACTACGGGGGTGCTAGAGATTTCGGCGCCGCCGTCGTGGGATTTTAGGAGGAGTTGTTGCTGGGGTTGTTTTTGAGGTTGGGGGCGGTTTGTGGGGGGTGGGGATGGGGGTCTGCCGGTTATTGGGGGGGCTAGGGGCGTTGGTGTCGGTGTTGGGTTCTGGCTGACGGGGAGAGGTGCGCTTAGGGTTTGGGGGGTTGCGGCTGGGCTTGATTGCTGCGGCTGCTGCTGCTGCTGTGGGAGGGGTGGTGCTGCGTGGGCTGAGATGACTGGAAGGATGAGGAAGATGGGGTAGTACTTGATTTGCATGTTTGCTTTTCTAAGGTATCCTGTTTGTTGAAATTTTCTGTCCTCTGTTCTTGCTCCGAGTGGGGGGGGGGGGGGTTGTTTGTATTGAGTGGAAATTATTCTTTCTTTTCTCTTTCCCTCTCGGGATACCAATAGCTTTTGTACCCAAGCACCACGCAACGACACACCGCAATCCTACCAATACCGGACCCCACCAGTTTAACAGTAGGCATCCGGCGAGCTTAGTGCGAGAGGACTGGCTAGCATCGGAGATGTATAGTGGATATGTGCAGCGGAATGCCAATCCCCCGATGCAAAAGGCAACTCCCCCAGTAACTCCCCCCTACCCAAGAGGCAGAACCTCCAGCTCAAGGCAAAAATCGATAGAGAGCACAGAGTAAAATCGAAAACCGGTTCCACCTTTTAGTCCCCCTCCCCCCCCACCGCGCGAACCGCAGCACAGTTATAGTATCAAACTGCGATGGGAATCACCGCGGCGTCACTCGACGTGCTTATACCCCCATCTGCTAAACCTCACACCTAAGAACGGACCAAGACGCGGTTACTATGCCTACCGAAAATTACGGACTTCCTACATACCATACTCACCGAGACCAGGCCTAGCTTGCCTCACAACCCACCAGAGCCCCCCGGCCGGCGCCCCAAGTGCTGTGAGGAAAACCTATTGGAGAACACTAAATTTTGGCAAGGGTAAGCTCTATTGAGCGGTAACCTCCTAGATGCTCTCACATGAGTGGTAGGTCAGAGAGGTAGCTAGTATTCTCTGCTAAGGTTAAGGAGGGAGAGGGGAGGACTGTCGGTTTCTAAGCCACACTACCATAGTACCGGATTGATCGAAGGGGGTTATTAAATTTTCGTCACATTTTTATTAAAAAGTGAACCTTGTGATAAAAATTGGGAAAGATGCGGCTACAAAGTTATGATATGATAATATCTTATCACCCACAATCAAGTGACAAATTTAATAGCCGCAGCCACACTGCCTCTTCCACCTCCGCAAAATCACTCACCCATCGCCAAGCCATTCCTCCCCAGGCACAAAAGTGCTGTGCGGTAACCCACATTACGGTAGCACATGCCATTTCCCTTCCTTCCTTCCTCCCTCCCTTCCTCCCTCCCTTCCACCTTCCCTTCCCTTCCGTTCCCACAAATGCTTGTGTAAGCAAAGCGAACAACCACATCGCCTTTTCGCCAACTCCTTCACCACCTCACCTTTACCGTGCCCTCACTCATATACGCACACACATATACGATACCGCGCTAAGACGGAAAATTCGCCTCTTTTTTCTTCTCATCTTACTTCTTTCCCTCTCTTCTACTTCCTCTCTCGCTCACCATCACCGGCGTCCACCTGACCATTCTCCGGTTAGTTAGTCAGCCCTCGCTTACCTTACTTCCTTACGACAATCGCTCGGAATAAGCAGAAGAGGTAGTAGAAGAAGAAGAAAGGGTCAATCAAGCACGGACATAACGAACGAAACGATCAACTAAAACGAAAAAAGAAAGAAAGAAAGAAAGAAAGAAATGCCCAAAGTCTCCTTCGCAACCTTTCTAATAATATGCCGTTCGTCCCTCTCCTCTCCTCCCTTCCCTTCCCCCCCCCCCCCAACTTATTTAACAAATATGACAAACCAGCGACCTGCTTCCTCCTCGGCACCATCTTCACAAACTGGACCTTCGACCACGCAACCCTCTGGACCGCGCTCCCACCCACAGCACCCACCCTCGCGGCGATAGAATCGCACTACACACAGCTGCACCACGCGCCGCCCATCATCCCGCGCGTACTGCACATCACGATAGGCACGGGCATTCTCGGCTTCCTAGTAAAGCTATACAAGCCGTCGGAGTCGAACATGCTGTTCGACGGCGCCAGCCTTGTGTTGTACATGATCGCACTCGTGATGTACGGCACCAACGTGGTCAAGGGCATGCGCATCATCGCCGGCGGCGATTACGGTGAGGAGGTGGGCCGCGTGGATACGCTGCGGGTCGTGGCGGCGAGCCAGGTTATTATTGCGCTGGTGCTCGTAGGCGTGCTAGTGCTGCAGAGTGGGCAGTGGTATGCTGAGAAGAAGGAGGAGCAGGAGGTTCGCGGGCTAGAGTTGAAAGAGGAGAGGGAAAGGGAAGAGAGGAGGGGTGGGAAAAAGAAGAATTGATCGTGTTTGTGCACTCTTAGCGGACTACGGGAAAGGGAAGGAAAAAAACCTGTAATGTAATGCATGAATCGATCAATCACCCATCAAAAAACAAAATTCATACGCTCTCAAGATATGATATGCGCACTCAATTCCCACCTCCGCACACGCTATCGCACTTCATTCATATACATACACCAGCTACCGCAAATAAAATAAATCCCTACGTGATAAAAAAAAAGAAAGAAAATCAATTACCCCCCAAGCAAAAAGCAAAAAAAACCATTGCTATCAAGAGAAAAAAAAGAATATATAACAAAAGGACTCCATCCCAATGAACCGGATCACATCGCCCACAAACAAAAAACGCTCCCTTTAAGAAAATATGGCCACAAAAAAGATAGCAAAAGAACATCTGTTCACCACCCCACGAAAAAAGCAAAGATGATGTGATAACGAAAAAGACAAGCTATACGACAGCAAGGATAAAGTAACAATAAAAAAATAAAAAAATATAACGGATAAAGGAAAGGTAAAAAAGACTTTTATGTCACGTTACTCCTCGCTTACCCGATGGTCATTGGTGATATAATAGATACACGCAAAATATTAAAAAATAAAAAAAAGCGACCACACAAATGGGCCGAGCGTCATTGAACGTATCGAGGAGGTCCTTCGTAGAATTCGTCTCTAATGATTGGTGCCGAAGGGGCTGGCATTGTTGCCTCTGATGATTCACCGGATTCCTCTGGAGGAGCACTAGTAGCTTGGAGGAGCCTTTGACGTTCCATTTCTAGTTTGTCGTCTTCAGCCGGTTGGTCCGCCGGTTGGTCCGCCGGTTGGATGTTTTCCCCGCCCGAAGGTGGAGCCGAGGGGCTGAAGGGGCATGCTGCCGAGGAGGGGTCCATAGGAGGAGCACTAGGTAATAACTGCTGCTCTATAAGTGCCAGGTGAGTCTTCTCATCCATTGGGCTCACAAGCCCCATCCCATCCGGTGGGAGTGGTGGTAACAACGATCCATCTATTTGTTCATGCCGGAAATACTCCGGCGCCTCGTCCTCCGTCTGGCTCGGGGCCTCGCCCCCCTCCGGATACGAATGCGACGGGCGCCCCGGGGTAGAAGGAGCAACATCATTGGCCTCAGAACCCTCCTCCTCCACAGTTTGTGACTGCATTAAACTCTTGGTTGAGACACCTCCCCTACGACCCTTTCCACCAACCGAATCAACGCTTCCAATAACAACCTCGAATCTGCAAAACACAATCCTCTTCTCCCTCCTTATCCTTTCTGTCTCCACCATGACCCCCCCTTCCACCGCTATCCCAGCATTGGCACTACTGGCGTCTTTCTCCCCGCCGCTGCCCGGCCTTGGCAACCCCGGTATAGACGTACCACCCTTGAAAAAGTCATCCTTGCTGCTCAGCTTTCCACCAAGATCCACCACCACCTCCACATAGTACCTAAACGAGACGCCGCCGCCCGGTACATTAACGATGGTCGGGAAAACGTCCTCGGGAACCCGCAAGTTTGCTTTGACGACCGTTGTCATTGACTTGGGGTCAACTATCAATGGCAGTACTGTCTGTGCCAAATCCTTGCGGAAAGTGCCACCACAAGCCCCTCCACCAGCGGCTGAGAAGGCCTTTTTCAATGGCGGATGGTCGCGCGAAGGAGGTTCAAACCTCGTTTGTCGGTGAAGGGTCAATATTATACCATTCAAAGACTTGATTGGCTTATTGTGATGTATCGAAATTTTCACGGGGATATTGTCCCCGCGTAAAGCACCAGCTTTCATTAATGCTATTGATGCGGTAATAGTTTTCGATCGGATTATTTGTGACGGGTCTGTTGATGGCGTCGGCGATGGGGCTCGGTTCTCGATGTTTGGTAGATTTCCACTAGAGCTATTTGGCGATGATGTTGGCGAGGAAGGCCTCTGTTTGCTCCGTGACTTTTTTGATACTATGGGCTCAAGGGATATGACTCGGGGTTTTGGAGTGGGCAAGTAAGCAATATCAATCGTTTCCACCAAAGAAATTTTCGCAGCGCACGTAGTTGTGGGCGAGATGGTAGTCGGTCGGGTCAGCGTCGACGATATTCTGTAGGATATTGAACCTTTCTCAAACTATATCATCGTCAGTTCCAGACCATAGGTCGCCTTCCGGGGAAGAAGAGCATCTACGGCACGGGAGACTAACATCCAAAGAACTCGGGAGTCCACCGGCCAACTTTCCAACAAGTATAAACGCCAACTCAAACCCAAACTTGTAGACCCCAGGCTCAAGTCTCCCCTCCCCACACAACACCATCTCGTCCCTGCATAACGTGACACCACCATATAACCCATCAAAACCCTCTTCCCATTCCTTTCCCTTCTTTCCCCCACCTTCCCTCGTCGACGGCGAAGCGTGTAAATCTACCCTACCAATAAGATTGACGACCAGGTGAGTAAGTGTCAACGGTCGCTCGACTTTGACGCAGACACAACCCTTGACAACATCGCTTGGCGAGTATACCCGATGCGGGTCGTCCAGTTGAATGTGAAAGCCGGTCAATGTCCTCCTTCGGGGCCCCCGTAGACCAGGAAGCGGCAATGAGGATGTCTTTGATCGAAGCCGAGTAAGAAAGTTTCTCGGAGGTGATGACTTGGTAACCATGACGGAGAAGAAAAGTCACGTCCAAAGCCGAATAAAGGGGAAAAAAAACAAGCTTCAACCCTCTTAACTCTCCCACCACTTTTTCTCTTCCTCCACGTAAACACCGTCCAAGAAGAGCTTCTCGAAGCGTTGTAGAAAAGATGTGCTAACGGATAGGGCGAAAAGGGGGGCGGTGTTAGAAAAGATGGTATGCCAGGAGTTCACGCTCACTTTTCGCCGGAGAGACAGAAAGGGGAGGGGGTGTTCAAAGTGAAATTGAAAATCTATACGGCAAACCCGAGCGGCTGAATTCAACACATCCGTACGGTAGTTTAGTAACAGGAGCAAGACGGGGCGGACCGCCGAGTAATCACTAATGATTGGTAGGAAATCAAGGGTGCAGGGAACGCGCGTCCCGCGGTAGCGACGCATGCGTATGGGGAAAAGCTTGAGCAGGACAAAAGGGAAAAAAGACAGGAAAATGCGATAAAAAGGTATCTCCTTACCAAACAATTGAGTTAGACAAACGTTGTCTAAATGCCACCCACGATACAACAAATTCACAGCACCTCCCAGTCCAAGGTCAAGGTTTTCCGGGGTTGGGGTGGGGTTCGCCCCGAAAAAAAAGAAGAAAAAGGGAAGCTCAGGGATTAGCGGAACGGGAAAATCAAAAGACCTTCGATCTTGTTTCCCCCAAAAAGCTTGTATGAGCGAAGAAGGTAAGGGGGGTGGTCAGTAGCGGTATGCCGAGAGATTATTTTTCTGGGCGAAAATGGGCAGGGTGGAAGCCGTACTCGAGTACGAGTACTTTAGGGCTCAGGGGAGCCTCTAAAAAAAGAAGTAGAAAAAAATGTAAGGAGTACAAAAGGAGAAGAAAAAAGAAAGAAAGATTATGGGTGTCGGATGAGCAGTAAACACTCCCTTTTTCTCCCCTTCTAGAGGAGAGTGAGGTAATAATACCGGCACACGAGTACGTGGGTCGCAGGGAGGCTTACCCGAGTAGAGTGCCCAGCCGGGGAGGAAGGGTTGGGGTTGGGCTGGGATGGAGAAGCCAAGAGATAATGGATGATGGGGTTTACTGATTTACCGTGGTGGTGGTGGTGGTGGTGGTGGTGGTGGTGAGCTGGATGAGATGGAGCGGATGGGATGGATGGAATGGTTGGGCTGAGCGTCTTGGCTGCAACACCAAGAAGAAGAAGAGGTGCGAAAGGGGATGATGGATGGGGAAGAAGGGGGAAGTTGGGTGGAGAGGAGGGCACGGTAGAAACTCTGGCCAGAAAAGTAGAATCCCGATGGCCGAGCAGGGTAGGGTAGGGTCAGGTGTACTAGTACTCGGGCAGAGTATGGGTATGAATTAGGAGGTTGGAGAGTGAGAGAGCGAGGGCGAGAGTGAGAGGAGGAGGAAGTGAATGGTGTGGAAAAAGCGTGTACGAGTAGTGAGTGGTGTGAGGCAAGTCCAGTTCAGTACGGCACGGTACGGTTACTCTCCTACTGCACGCTGAGTGAGGGAGTGAGAGGTAAGGGAAAGCAGAGATAGGAAGAGAGCCAAGAAAAAAAAAATGAGAGGGAGAGGGAGGGGGAAAGGAAGGCAATTTAGGAGAGTGAGATAATGACTGTGGGACCTCGATAGCAACGGGGGCTCATCGGGGGATGGAGATCGTCGTTTGGAGGAAAGAGGCTTCCCAAAGTTGTGGTTGGACGAGTTCTCATATCATACCCATTAGTAGTGAGTGTACGAGTACTGTGCTCGTACTTGCTGATGGGGGGGGGGGGAGACACCACCACCATCACCACCTCCCCCCCCACCACCACCACCACTCACCCTCACACACCCATGCCAGCATGCGAAGTAGCACCTTCTGCAGATAAACTAGAATTGACATTTCACGGGGGAAAGACGCTCAACCGACTTTTCCACTGCAGGACTCGTATATCCCTCTTTCTCACTTCTCTTCACCATTTTTCGTCTCTTCATCTTATTCTCATACCACACCCAAACACATCATCTACCGTACTGTACGAGTACCGTACTCTACAGACACAAGCTTTTACCGATTCGCTTAGGACACAATAGGCCCCCCCTATCGTGTGCCATGCCATGCCATGCTAATCCTAATCCTTCACCCCTCCCCACCCCTCGAGTTTCGAAAGCTCCGCCAATTTCACAGCTAAGCATTCTGCACTCGCGCCGGGAAAAGCAGAGAGATCTCTTGGAAAAAATGCTTGTTCTCACCACCAGCCTGCCGCCCTAAACCACAACCATCCGCCATACAAGTGCATACACCACACACCACACACACACACACACACACACCAGACGCACACGTCCCAACCCACTCCCACACTAAATGACAAATCAATTGTAAAATCAAAATAGAAAAAAGACACTCGGCGCCCACCTCCGCCCCCCCCTTCCCACCTTCGCTTTATTCGTCTTTCCTCTTTCTGGACCTTTGAATTGGATAGGCCTACCCAAGACCTGATCACCCCAGCACACGTGACATGCACTGACACATGGGGCACTCAGTACCGCAGAGCTACTGCGCATCCTATCGTCTGGTCAGTCAAGCTTTTAGCTCGGGTATGGAATGCCGAGGGGTTTGGAAGCGAGACTCCCCCCGTCGATGCCGGGGGGGGAGGAAGAAAAAGCCCTTCATCCCCATATTCTTCAGAGAAAAAGAAAAGAAAGAGAAAGAAAAAAAGAGGGGAACAAAGAGAGAAAGAAAGAACTCACTTTCTCTCCTCTCCCCCCCCCTTCAGCGCTCCTCGACTTGCGCACATACCGCAGAAAAAGGAATGGTTACCGGATAGTCTCTGCCGGTCATTCTTTTTTTACTTTTCCCTTTCCCCTTGTTCGGTGAGGGGAAAAACAAGCTTTGATGAGTCATTCTGCATGCGATCCCGCGTGCCTCGGCTCTTTATCAGCTTCACTGGTGAAAACACTTTAGGGACACTTTTTCCGTATGGGTCCTCGTAAATCCAATCAGCCAAAACCCCCCCCCCATCAGCCCGGTATAACATCGTAGGCAGGTTGTTACTTTTGGTCCCGTCTAACCTTCAGTTCCTGAATACCAATAATAACTCCGAGCTGTCGTCCTTAAATGAGCCCAGTGGTACCGTGGTCCGTGGTCCGTGGTCCACGAAATGCCAGGACATCAGAAAAAGGCACTCGCACGCGGCGGACGACCACGGAAAAAAAGTGAACGGAACAAAAAAGCTTGTTGCAGACCCTTGCAAAGGCACAACGCTCTGCCAGTACCCTACCGCGCCCTATCTTAGTATATTCTGCTCGTATGGTATGATAGATGTGAACACAGTGCACCTAGGCGACAAGTGCGAATCCAACGTCTAACGTCAATAAGCCTCTGGAAGTTCGGCACCCCCAAATGCAACACGCGTTGCTGCAGGCAGCCTCGAGGCCCAAGCACAAACGTCATGGGTATGTTGGTTGGTTCGTTTCTCCCATTGGTGGACAGACAAGGGTCGAAGTGTGGTGCAGGAACGGTGCCGATATGCCGAGGGACATGGATAATCACTCGGATCTGTTGTCCCTTGAGGGCTGAGGAAATAATAATGGAGTAGATCAAGCAGAAAGCCCCCGATCGGTAGAGATAGCTCATGGATCACCGTAAATGATTGAGCCTGCCAGTCAACGGAAGCGACCACTGGGCGGGCAGGGCGAGCCGGGAGGCTGGTGAGAGAGAAAGAAAGAAAGAAAAAAAGAAAGGAGGGAAAAGATATATCACACTGCGTTGGTGTCTCCTTTTTTTTTCTTTTTCTTTCCCCTCTGGCTCTATTAGACAATACGGTACCGGTACTAGTGTTGTGTATTGAGTATCCAGCCACTCAGGGCAAGCATATGGGGGCTTGTCTCTTTATTTTCCGGTGTTTCCTTAAACGCAGGTGGGTATTCTGAGATCTGGCTACTCGAGTGGATGGAGGGAAATTCCCTAATGTAATAGCACTGGCGAGTATAGTCGATAATTGGTGATCTTAATACGCAGGTAGCGTTGCTGTTGATGCTCTGGGGACCAAGTAATAGAGGAGAGGGTGATGCTGTATGGATTGATAGCGCAGTCCCAGGAAGCAGAAATCAAGAGAGAATGGGACCCTTAGGACTGCTTGAGAAAAGCGGGTCGCACGCGCAAACAAGCTCATGCCGAGGATTGCGTACGTGGTCCGCTGCCCATCCACACCTATTACAGACACAATACCTGTATCGCGAGGTACTCGAGTACTCGAGTACAGTGCGCGGTACTCAGCTGTCGGAGACACATGGGCAGCCTGGGGTCCCGGAGGGGGAAACCGCAGTATCATAGAAGCTAGGAGTCGGTGTTCTTGCCGGATATCTGAGAGGGAGGGAACCTACTCTTTGGAGGTAGGAGGCTCTTGCGTTTGTGTGCTGTGCCAGACTGTGCAGTGTTCTTTGCTTTCTCTCGGGTATTGATTTAGGCCTACCTTGGGATTTCTGGCTTCTACTGCGCTTCTGATTTATGAAAGGGGCTCCTTCGCTCCACGAGCAATCTACAGGTGATATTGTGCGCTATCCGCGATATACCACAGAGCCCGAGCGGTCCCCACCACGCATTCCACAGATAGCCCAGGCGTATAGACAAACACAAGCAGGAACGGCCCCACCCGTGGAGTCTTCGCGGAAAGAGAGGTACTCTGGCCGGGTTTTGGCGGCAAAGAGAGTGCGTTTACAAGGGATTGACGAATATATGTCCAAATTGTATGGGTTGCAAACTTACCCATCAATTCGGTGTCTAACGATGGTCTAGCACCTCCACATACTCAGCTTGCAGTGCGAGATACGGAGAAAACCGCGATATCTCTCTGATGCCTGATCTGGGGAGGGCTATGAAATTCGGACCTTGCTTACTTGGTAATATTTTGCACTGGCGCTCTGGGTGCTGCCGAGGCCCTGCTATGGTGCATCCATTTCCTCGAGGACCTTGCGGACAGGGTGTACAGTACTTGGACCGCACCGAACCTACGGGTATCAGGTACAGCACAGGCAGAATCGGGAACCTCTTCACCGCTATTTGATATACCCTCTCATTCCTATGCAGGTAGGGTTGTATTTTCTAATATCTAGGGTTCTAGAGCGCCGCGGTGGAGCAAACAGGCCGTGGAAACGAACGAATAGCAGTGCTCGAGTGCTTCACTTATCATATGAAGTACGAACAATTAGTTTCTCTTTTTCACTTGACAGTGAACGTCCCCTTTGATGGCAGCTACCGGCATGGTACCGGTATGCTAACCTACGCTAGTCCATCCACCTCAATACTCGTACGCATAACACTCTTATGATGCCGGAAGCCGTGGAAGGGTACTGCGTAACCCCCTACTTCGATGTTTTTAATTGGCGGAAGGCAGTCAACTAGACTAGTTCGAAGCTTAGAACAAGGATGGACTGAATATTTGCACGCAAGCCACTCTACTCGAGTACAGTACGCACTTCCTCCATGGCACTATCGGTACCATCCAAACACCCACCCATCCCAACCCCCCTGTCGAAGTTTTCCCCGTAGTGAACATCACAACTCCGGCTCCAACAACCACGGTCAGAAGCAACCACCGAAACCCGTCACTCACGGTCAGTGTCATCCGCTAGCACTCGCCTCACCAGACGCCGGGGTCATCCCCTCCCCTCTTTCTTCTTTTCATCAACCCCCCCCCCTCCACACGCAACCTTTCTCGCACCGTTCCACAACTCAACGTAGACGGTCACCTCAATAGAGGAGACAAAGCACAGCTCGGGGACTAGGGCTTCCCTCTCCTGATGGACCCACTCCCCTTTTCATCTATGGCCCAAAACCCACCAGTCCACCCCGGCCCAGTGTGCTAGAAAAAAAAGGCTTGTCGGTAATTCTTGAGAGGGGTTTGATAACACCTAATTTATACCGTGGCAGGTTTTTCGAGGGAAATTCCCTGCCGGAACTTTGCGGTTGGCATTGGCATCTCTGCAGTTGAGTCGTGCGGAAATGCTGAGAGAGCTTCCGCTCTTCTGGTCCTGTATCCGGGGTGTGGGGTTTCCGCGCAGTAGATTTCTTCACATGTCAAATCCAGATATCCGTAGAGTACCGGAGAGGGCGGTATGATAAGTACGAGTAGGGGAGAGAAGGGAAAGGGATGGGGATCATTTCTATCTGGTGAGTTTTCTGTGTATGCTGATAGAGCGGGATACTGTGGGCGGGGGTGTCGGTATTGGTGGATAGCGGTGGGAGTTGGGAGGTTCTATTCGCTGCCGGATCGATTTGATTGCAATATTGTACCATACCATGCTGGTGTGGTGATAATGAGGTGCAGCACTAGTACACACTGCTCGAAGGGGTAGTTTTGGTGCTCAGATCTGTCGAATAAATAGTTTTTTATGTCTATCAATCTATTATGAATTATAAGAAAAAGCCTGTTTCGCCACGTTGTATGGATGCGCGGATGAGGAGAGCTCAAGATCCGTTCATCTTGCCCTTGTTGCGAGGATGCTGTATTGTTCTGCTGGGGAGGTAAGCACTGGATGGATAATGGCTCGTCCGACTTCCGGGGGACACTTTTGTTTCGAGCACTATAAGTAATAATGTTTACTCCGGCCTACCACTAAATGGGCTTTTCTACTGTTTCCCCTTCGGGGCTGGAAGTCGGGAAATATATTAACAAGGCAACCTCAACTACCGGTACCGGTATTTGTTCAATCAACCGGGGAGAGAGAGAAGAAAGAATATGTGTCACTTCCTACGACGGAAGAAAGCCGAGTAAGTTACATGATATCCGTCCAGCTGCTCAGGCGATACTCGGCCCAATTGTTCTGACACTGCCGGACCACACACTTAGCAGATAGCGCGCATCTGTCCCATCATTTGTTCTGTTCGTCCATATGTTGTGGAACCTGCCCGCCCCTCCTCTCCTTCCTCTCTCTCTTCACTAGCCTCATTGTCGTTTCTGGCTGGTGCTAATTTCCATATCGACTGCATGATGCTCTTATTTATTGGGGAGTCACACGCTTAATAAAACACCCTCGTTCGGAATGGATTTCTGAATGCCCGTCCTTCTGTCCAGGTCAATTACCCCCCTCCCCTCCTTCCCAATCCGCCATGCCCGGGGTCTGGGAAACTTGTTCTCCACCCCCCCACTCTTGGCCCCAGCAAGTAGTCTGGGTAAACGCCCTGCTGTACAGTGCTGTGCAGTACTCCTCGCGCTATCACTTGGACCGACAAGACACTGAAAATTTCGTGCCGCCCTTGTCCCTTTCCGAGACGTAGATGACTAAGGGAAGCCTGACTCTCTGCCTCAGTACCGGTGTTCCTCAGCGACTTTCGGCGCCGGTGTGGTCGTATATCTAATACCGGTATTAGTTATGGTCTGAAGTCTACACTTCTGGAGAGGGGGTCGGCTTGCCCCACTGCAAATGCCGTTGGGCTGTATGCCGGGTCGGTGGTGTCCTTGGTTTATCAATAAGCTTGATTGAATACCGGTGCCCATTTGGGAAATTTGCTTATTGACCTCTGTCTCAAACACTGACAGCGGGCGGTGGGTCTATGAGATAGTCACCCATTTTACTCGAGTACAGTACCGCACCGGGGAGCTTGTTTGAAATCTAACCATAGAGCTCATTCCCGACATGTTCTAGTTCCGTTAACTCATTCTCGAGTGCCTAGGAGTGGTGGCAAGTCGCTGAGAGTAAGGTGAGAAGTATGGTAATGAAGACCCACGGTATTACGAGAGACTGGACTGACCCACCGGTGATCTTCTATAAAAGGCTATCACCGATTTTATTCTCACATCACTGTGCCGTGTGGGGATAAATATTTGTCGGTGGGGCTCCGCCGGTGGCTGCAGGTTCGGACCGGTGCGGTATTGTTGGTCCAAAGTTCTGCTCGCCGCTTGGCAGAATCGCTGAGGCGGCAATATTGGCCTGTGGGGACGACCACGGATTGTTCCGCGACAGGTGCGTTGATTGACAGGGGTACAGTACAGAACGCGTGATCCTAGAGTTGGCTTTTCAAAAAGCTTGTTGCTGGCGATCAATCAACGAAATACTGTACAGCCACCGTATTGGCGCGGTGGTAAAAAAGCATGAAGTTTTTGAAGGAATCCCCGTGGGTTGAGTTTGTCAGCTCCCTCCTTACTGGCGCTCTGCTCGAATGGAAAATCGAGAGCGGGTAATGTACTAGTACTAACTTGACCCACAGAATACTGTGTACTGGACTAACAAATGCCTAAGCGACCTCCACTCAAGAGCACTACCTACCGTACGTGCCTCGCCGCGTATGTCACTCTGCCGGTATCAACAACAGGCGGTTCGGAAATCTAACTTTGTCTGCTGGGATCTAATTTTTCAAACTGCGCAACCTTCTCCAGAGCGCGTCGAAATTGCACGTGGACTGGGGTCCTGAAAACCGGTCTTTGCGGCGCTTTCGGTGAGATCTGTTTAGTGTAGGATCGTTTGGACCCGGTTTTATGCTTTTATCTTCTGATAGTCGACAGTTTGTGCATTAACGGGTAATTCTTGGATTCTAAGTTGGAGTTTTACCGATGGAAGGAGTAGCTGAAGCTAGCTCTTGCGCTCTTGCGTAGGATGGGGTTGAGAGTCTTGGTGAGAGGAATCCACCGTTCGGTGTGGAGAGAGTGATTGTTGGTGATGAAGTGAAGTGATATAAGACAGACTGAGAGTCAATCACTAGTGAGTGAGTAACTAGGACGAGAAGCAAAAAACGGTAGCAAAACAGCACTCAGAAATATACAACGAAAAGCAAGGAGAGATCATAACCAGAGCAAAGCTCCCGCAAACATAAAGATCAAACAAGATGCACTTCTCCATCTTCCTGCTCACGCTCTCCCCCCTCGCCGCCTGGTGCTCTCCAAATCCACAGAGCGGCCTGTCATCTACCACAACCTCCATTACAACCTCATCATCATCCTCACCCTCATCAACCCCATCCCCCACCTCTCTAAATCCCACACTCGCCGGACCAGCAATACCCCCGCCGGCAAAGCAAGAGGTCATCAAGACAAGCTTCACGAACCACGAAAACAAGACCATTTCAGCAACTGTAGGCTTCAAATGCAACCCAACCAGCTCCTCCCCACAGCTCAAGGACATCGAGGCCCTCTCCGCCCATTATCTCACCAAATCCACACCCCCCCCCATCACCATACCCAAGGGTGGTGCGAACACCTGCGTACCGCTCGAGGAGAAGAAGGATGTCAGCGCTGCGAAGCTGGAGGCTTGCGGCAATGGCGCGAAGCTCTTGTATCCCGAGGTGGGAAAGCTTTTGCAAAAGTTCCAGGGCACCTGTGTGAGAACGATTGATGGCTCCCAGCGGGTGGGCGGAATGATGGACTTTACGGCTGAGGGGAAGATTGTTCTTAGCATTAAGGTTAATAAGGCTTAATGAGGGGGATTGTGTTGGGGCTAGGTTTTTCTCCTTTGGTTGGTGCGTGTATTTAGATTGCGTTGTTGTTTGGGATTTTCGGCTAAAAATTGAGGAGTTTTCTTCTGTTCTTCTTTTTCTTCGCATTTTGTAGATTGTGCTTGGGATGGATGGATGGGGAATCACTCTTAGGGGTCTTGCTTGCTGCTCTTAGTGTATCGTACCGGCGCGTGATTTTTGACTCGAGGGTAGGTGATGTACTTCAAGCCTTCTTAGGGTTTCTGCTCATTTAGGGTGTTGTGATATTCTTGAGAATGGGCAGAAATGGCCGATGTAGATACTTCCGGCTGAGATGCGATTGCCCAAGGACGCTGCGAGTGTCGAGATGCATCTACTCCCACACAATGAAGAGGACCACAAAAATTGTAAAAAAACAGAGGTGTTTGATTCGGCTTCCTCCGGTATAACATGGCAGAATACGGGAGTACCCCAAGCGTGTGAGGGGCTGCGAGGGGGAAGGTCCGGTGCCTTTATTGAATTTTGTTGGTTCTATTGAGGTGGTGGCCTTCCTATAACAGCCCCGTGTGAGACTAATGCCATACCAGGGAAACCATCATATCTGGTGTTTGTCTCAGACAAGAAGTATCGGAAAACAGGAGTTGGGGATTTGTGTGGGCGCTCAGATAGGCATCGATCTTTTGCGATATATTTTGTAAAATCCTTGTTTTCGGATACTTGGGGCAGGTACTGTATCTGGCAGGCAACATAGTGGGAATCATCATAGCTGGTCACTCGGAGCTTGGTAGCTGGCACTTTTCCCGGTTGACCCCTGGCTTCTTTAATGCCCACGAACGCTTCATTCAGGTCTTGATTTCGTTTCCGGTTGGAGCCCTGGTCGGGGCGGTGGATGTTATTGCCTTGTTTTTTTCCCTTGGTTAGCGTGGCCTCTCTTAGTACTTTATTGATCATTGCTCGGAGCTTTAATACTGAGGGATCCGGGCAAGTCAGTGTGTGGGTGGCGAGCTCGGGCGGGGTCAACGGTATGTTCATAAGAGCTTGTCTATATTTCTTCCAGTTGTTTCCTATTTTGATTGTTCGGCTGAGTCCTTGCTGAATGGTTTACCTTTCGCCTATCTTGTATTATTGCATAAGGATAGCATACAAGCCCAAAGGCCCACCTGAAGGTCTCCAAGGTCTGCTGGCCGTAAGCATTTTGCTCGTTCCAAGTAATTTAATTTAGGTGTTTTGGAAGGGCTCTCGTTTCTTTCTTGGTGCCGTTCGGCCTGCATTTTTAGGGCTGTTGTGTTTTTAGCATGTGATGGGGGTCTGTTCCACCCAGCTATGATAGCAAGAGAAGGCATGATTTTAGGTTTTGTGGATAAGGAAGTGGTCCTGTCAGGTGATCTGGGCACAATTTTGTTCATTCAAGGGTAGCACCAAGCTCTTCAATCTCAGTGATCAAGCCTCCTAGGTGGGAACTATGGTCATCCTCTAGTTTGCGCATCTTGAGGTTGTAATTTATCTACTGATCCCTCTGAGCAGAGTGTAAGACCAGCTGCCGATACGAGGGATTATTTGTCCCTTCCTTCCCCGTTCTCAAAGTTCACATTGCCTGAAGGGTGGGCCAATGGATATAGTACTTCTTGCATTTGTGCGCATCAGCAGCAGGTTAGCTTTAAAGAGGTGTGAGATTGGGAGCAGCTTTCCGCCATACTAGGAATGAAAAGATCTACTATTTCATATGTATCGAGGATTTTTTTGAAGGAGAGAAAGCTAGGGGTGGGAATCCATTCCCTGTCCTTGACAATTCGGGAGAAATCGTCGGATGGCATGGCATGGAGATATTCTAGAGACTTTTCAGCCCTTATTTGTGACGGCGAACATCCCGGAAAAGCCATAATTACGAACACATTTCTCCTTTTTATCTTACCGTGGGAGTTGGTCACAGACATTGGATTTTAGTTTAGAATAGTTTAGTGTATTGAAAATTATTTAAACCTATCTATAAGAGCTCTATAAGCCGGGGGATTTTTCTACCGAGTATCCTTGCGCAAGGATCACCGCTGCTAGCCTAACTTGAAACCCCCACGCAGCGTTCTTGGCAACCTTACTCCTCCCCTCCTCCAAACCCTCTGGGGGGACCTCCCCACTCCCCAAAACCCTCCCTCCCCACTACCTCCTTCCGTAGACCCTCCTCCTCTAGAGAAACAGCTCCGTCCACCTCCTTCGCTAGGGTAAGCAATCCCTCATGCAACGCGCCTAAAATCCTCCTCTCCGAGAGATAGGCAGAGTACTCTATCGGCCTAGAGTAAATGATCCGTGCCTGGCACACCTGCAACTGTTCTAGTGTGAACCGGATGAGCTTCACTTCCGGCGCTGTGGTCGGGAGGCATAAATAGATATCGCAGAGGGTACTGACAAAGTGTGCGAAGGCAGCTATGGTGCATATTTCAGCGAGGAGGTCTCGAGTTGCTAGGTGGGACATTTTCGATTGATTGGCTGATTGTGTGTGTGTGGTTGTCGAGGGTCGTGTGCTATGGAGCGTCAGGCAAGTCGTGGATCAAGGGCTGGTATTTATTCGGGACCATGATCCTAATTTTCAAGATTGTCGTTGAGGTTTTGAAACATGCGTTTTGGTGTTTGAGAGGTGTTTAGGAGGGAGTGGACATGTATGTTCAAGTTAGATGGTAAGGCTGTCTCGCCAACACGTGACCAACTTTATCGAGTGATCGGAGGTGGTTGTTAGGTGAGACATTCTGTTACCAATTGTGTAATGCGAAACCAACAAGACTCGAGTTTTATTGAGTGCTCTTGGTTAAAAGGAGAGGGCGAGGAGCTAGGGAAGCAAACATAAGGAAATCATCAAAATGCAGGAATTGGCGCGTGGCGCAAATAGGTGTCTTATGATACGACAGGAGGAAACAACGTCGCGCAGTGTGAGTATCCAGCGAATGCAGAGATCAATGAAACAATCAATGAGAGCAACATTAGATCCGCATAGCACATTCCGGTAATAAACCGCGTACGGGTGCTCCAGTAGGGTGACAACATCTTGTTGAAAGGGGAGCGTGGGAACAATGCGGTTTCCCTTGCTAATTCCGGCCATCTGGATTTGCGACGAAGTCTGCCCTTGCCAAATAGCTGAAGCCCTCTGTACGGTGGTGAGCCCCCCATAGTAGGGATGGCGGCCTGGCATTCCGAAGTGAATTTGATTAGGCTAAAGAGAAGGACCAACAGAAATATTTAGCCTGATCAAGAATGCAAAAGAGATGTCGACCTCCGCGTTGTTAGTATATCGGAAACTACCCCTGCTGAATCAGGGCCAATGCAATCAGGCGATCACAGTATCAATACTTGTTGCGCCATGTGGTGGGCAAGGTACTCTCATGGTCATACAGTACTAGTACTCCAGAGCCAGATTCATTGAGAAAGAAATATTATGTCTTATTATCATAGGTTTTTGCATCATACTAATTTATTAAGACCTCCCCCTCTGGTTTTTGGGGGCTCTTGGTATCGGGTTATCTGGGTAGGGATACCCATGTGTCTGGTTTTCAATGAGCCACTAAAGTACAATAAATAAGGCATTGTGGTCGAGTGGTTAAGGAAACAGACAAGAAATCTGTTTCATGCACGAGCACAGGTTCAAATACTGTCTATGTATTTTGTTTCAATTTTTTATTTTATTTTCTCGCCTGAAAAAAAAACCTAACCCGGCGATAAGGATGGGTTACACATGATACCATAAGTATAGTTCCGGCTGTCTATAGGCAGCACTTCGATCGATGCGACGGGGGACGCCTTGGCACGGGGTTGACTGAAAAACTCATAGATGTTCGAACTATGACAGCAAGGGTGTTTTTTTTATAAAAAATAATAATATTCTAATTTGTTAGGGTTAAAGGCATAATTGTCTCTTTTTTCGAGCCAACATTATGCCCAGGCGTCGAGCAGTGGGTCGAGGTACAGAGAGGGGTCTGAGGGAAGGCTTCTGGGCACAGCTCTTCTTTTCCACTTGTGGGGACGGAAAATGAGAGGTGACTACATGGCCTACAAATACCCTGCTATTCCGCAATGGCATCCCCCTACCGCGCTCTGGGGTCGTTGCCCATTGCCTCTTGTCTATGGCTCTTCCCAGTCGTAGCCGATCCTCCCGAAGTGCGTTTCCGAAGTGCATTTCTGAAGCGCGGCGATAGACAGCAGTTTAACTCTTGTGGAATACAGACAAATGAGAAGAGTTTGGGATAATCAAGCATTGGCACTACTTATCCCTCTCCCCTCCTCCTCTGAGTAACTGAACACATATACCTGGTACCGTACTGGCATCAGGAGCTCACAGTTACTGATAGAGCTCTTAGCGAAGCTTAGTCAGCAAATGGTAAGCGAGAATACCGCAGTACGACGCCCTCAACATAGAGCAGTCAATGTGATGTTTCTTTACTAGTAGTATAATATTAAATTTTCACGTTTAATTCCTGGTTATATTTTCCCTACGATTCCAATACCGCTATCTACCCTTTGTTGAGTATCCGCTAGGTGCACAGATGTGCCTCGGTATTCCGCAATTATCAAGACTTATTCCTAGTGACTATACTGTTTCCCGGAAGCCTTAATGATGTCCGCCGCCTAGGCACCATTGCATCCATTAGCACGCTCTCCCCCCGGCAAACAATAGGGTAGGAGGGAAGAAAGAGCAATTCACCTTCTCACCAATCGCATAAACCGTAGATTGAAGGTGGGTTCCAGGGATCAATGGCATAATACTCGCATCCACAACCCTCAAATTCCTAGTCCCATAGACCATCAGATTGTGGTCCACAACCCCTCCAATCTCCCTTGGCTGCATGGCCGCAGTCCCGGCCGGATGGAACATCGTGGACAGGTTATCCCTCGCAAATCCGAGCAGCTCCTCTTCGGACTGCAATGACGGGCCGGGCGTCAACTCGGTCGGGCCGAGTTCCTGAATGGCTGGAGTCTGTACAAGGCGGCGGCCGAAGCGGAATGCTTCGGTGAAGAGGCTGAGGTCGACTGGGTTGCTGCCCGTGCGCAGGTCCACGATCGGGGGGGCCAAGGGATCTGTCGAGTTTATTTCTATGAAGCCACGACTGAGAGGGTGGGCAATGGAGAAGGTGAGGGGTAATTGGGGGCTACGGATGGTACCGGCGGACCATACAAATTCCATCGCAGCTACATGCATACCGGCAAGCCGGTTGAGAAGGATTTGGCGGTGTTTTTGGAAACCGGCTGTTACCACCAGCTCGGAATCGTGGCGGAGGTACTGGTCTGGCTCCTGGGCTGTATAGGCGCCTATTAGGGCGTCGGCTCGGTCAGTGTAGGTGGATATAGGGAGGAAAGCTACTGCGTTGGGGCTTAAAGCTGTCCATGGGCCTGAATTCTTTTGTTAGAATTGAGCGAGGTGTTGTTGAGAAGGAGGCCAACCTTCACGGCTACTATAGAAAAGCGCTCTGCTCTCCGCGTCCCAAGTTGCGTTTCGAGAGAGATCATTGGGCGAGTGTTCAACATTGCTCGCTGGTTGTCCTGGGTTAGTATCATGTTCTATAGTGGAGAAGAACGCTGGGCTATTACCATTCAGGCCCATGGCACAAACTGTTTTGATTTTCCTATGTTAGCCAGAGAGCTAGTGATCATACTTTAGGGTAGCCTCAAATGTCCGACAGTGGGGTATCAGTAGTCTGGCGCGCACCGAGTGCACCGGAGTGCAGCGCGGGATCGCACCCTTGAGATTTTCCCTTGCACTAATGGGAAGAAATAGACTCACATGGATGATCCTGGAAGTTTTGCCCGCTGGATATTCGGTCGCTATTAGCGTGCTTTGAACCTACGAGTAACACTTGGGTGGGGGGTCTCTTACACGCCGGGCAGATCAATCAATACTGGGATACCCAATTTCTCCAGGAGACTCTTTTGCCCAATTCCTAGATATATGGGTTGGATTGGCGAAATTTGCGGAGGGGAAGAGAATCGAACCTGAGAGTTGCAATATC
>Ga0307513_10000536_pt1 | contig 54255 bp, 44 predicted proteins | sample 15_EM_MG_FD_202174 | JGI IMG/M metagenome (GOLD analysis project Ga0307513, IMG submission 202174) | Populus trichocarpa ectomycorrhiza microbial communities from riparian zone in the Pacific Northwest, United States - 15_EM | ecosystem: Host-associated > Plants > Roots > Unclassified | place... | reverse complement strand
TGAACTATCTATTCAAGGTTTCTATTGGATATTTGCCACTTTAGCTCATGCTCAGAATAAATCCTGGTGTTCGCGGACTAACCCTGACACCCGAGTACTCGTAGGCACGCTGCGAGATTTGGAAACACCCGCAGTTTACATAATCAGAGCAGGGACCCTAGCGCGATTACAATACATGAGCTGTGGCAATCAAAATTGTACCTCCAGCACGCGTTGTTTTGAGTCCCTGGAGACGTGAACACAAGAACTATATACGATATGAGCATCCGAACCATGGATATCCAACCAATTAAACTATTATACCTAGAAACTAGAAATTAACGATTCCCCCTTACTCGCTACGGGCGTCAACAATCGCTCCCAGTACCCAAACTTACGAAGATCAATTGTCTACTACCTGAGCAACCCCAATTGCCCAGCATCAAAACCTACGGGGACCAGTATACATAGAAGCCCCCATTTCCGTCCATCACCAACAAGCGCTCAAGCCTTCAATACACGTAGGTTCACCCGATGGAGATCTTGGTTTTATTCCGCAGCAGGTACCCCAAACTCCACCACCTCGCGCACATCCCTCCGGCTCTCTCCTCCTCCCACATTCCCCCACACAGGTAAACATGCTTCCAGCTCTTCCCTCCTCCTCCCATCATCGCTGTCGCCTGTAGAAGCTGCACTTCTTCCTCTTCTCCCTCCAAAATTCCCTTTCCCCCTCTCCCTCGCATACAAACAGCACAACCCAATCCACTCACCCACGCACACGTCGTCCCCATCCGCATCTCCCCCAAAAAGCCACTCCGCGTCCCACAATAAAAACACTACCCGAGTGACCACCTATGATACCACGTGTACTTGTGGATTCCAACTAGTACTGTAGGCGTACTCGTAAAAGCACATCATCATGCCATCATGCCATCCGTAGTACAAGGTTCGCCAAAAAGCTGCAGGGGAAACCGAAAAAATTTAGAAAATGGGGAATAAATTAAATTAAATGAATGAAGAAACGGAGAATACTGTAGCTGTCCCTCGCTTGGCCTCGCTTGGCCGCTCCCTGCGTAGCCAGTCGAGTAATCGTATCTTCTGCAGTGTGAAGAGGTGATAATGTGCTTACTTGTACTCTACCTGTGCTCGTGTGTATGTGGACTTTCCCGTCCCCGGCGGCTGATACTCGAGGGTTCCCGGGAGATACTAGAGTACCGTACGATACAGGCGTGTCAGTTGTCATTGTGGGTCCCCTACGGGTAACTTACTCGGGTACCGCACGCGGAAGAGAAAGCCACGGCGCTGTTGTGGAGTGCCGGCACGGCGCCAGTAAGGTGAGGAAAGGTACTCGAGTACTTGCCAACGGTGGCTTCCGAGGGGCGGGAGAGAAAGTCTGTTGAGACGCGAGGGAGTTACTTGCACAAGTAGATGGCATGTACCTTGTACCGGTACCGGTAGTCCACGCGTTGCAATTATATCCGTACAATAGAAAGCAATTGGATCGTTCAATTCCCCCTGATTATCTCTTGCCATTTCTCGCCATTTCCAAATTGCTCTCTAATCGAGAACTACGGTATCGTAGGTACACAGGCCTTATTAGTTATTATTACTCAGTACAACGACAATTCTAAGAACGACTATATTTTTCACCATCTCCCCCCTACCCCTATGGAAACCTTAACAGCAAGGTCAGACATCCCCGCGGACCGAGATGTCTCTGCTGTGCCGGTACTCGTACTCGAGTAATTGTTGTTCGAGTGGTTACTTTTTCCGTTCTGTTGGGTACCGTATTAGTATTGACTTTTTATGTTGTGCACGGCACGAATGTCTCAGACAGTCTTCCCCTTTAGTACTTGTACCTGTGCCCGCGATGCGGGCCCCTTCGCCTCCCTTCGCTCAAGCCTTCGGTTCCCTCCGCCTTACCAGATCATCCCTACCCGCCCAGCCTGCATGAAGGATATAACAATGTTGCAATGAAGGGGGGGGTTCGATCAAAAAATGATCGAAGGCTAGGAACGCGTTTTTTCGAACCGGGGGGTTATAAGATAGAACCCCTTCTAACAAATCGGTAAACCACGATATCCGAAGGCAGCTGGAAGCAAAGAAACAAATGAAATGATAGGAAAAAAAGGGCAAAATGTAGCGGAAAAAGCAAATAAACTAGAACTGGCACTCCACTTCCCTGGCTTCTGAGCAATAAATACTCGCATATCTGGGTTAAAGGTAGAAATTCCCATCAGACTCCCTGCTATATTTGCTTACTAATACACTAAAGAACCCCCCCCTTCAATCCCCGATTCAAACCCCCCCATTCTAACCCCCCGGGTTCGATCATCAAAGGCCTTCTTTGCAACACTGGGATATAATAACGACGAGGATGAAATGTTGGCAATGAGGCATTATTCACCACCACCACCATACCTTACATTGCATTCTACAAGTACAGTCAGTAAGGGTACCGGTACTCCTATCATACAGTCAGTATCCGGCACGAAGTCCAGCACAGGAATAACAGGAACATCTTAGTCCGAATTCAGTGTGGGGCGCTCAAAGTAACTCACAGGGAATTTGCCATACAAATTATTGACCCCCTGTGTTCAGGCATTTCACGCCTACCGTGCTACTCGAACTAGGATAGCACCGTACCGTACGAGTAGCTACTTGTATGATACTCTCTTTGTCACAACTCCCCAACCAATCCCCTCTCCACACCTAACCCAAGTGGAACCTTCCACCTCGCGTCTTCCATCAAATCGGTACCGTACTGTGAGAAGCAAGGGGACAAAAAAAAAACCCACACCCTGGTCGAAAAAAAAAGGGCAATAAAAGTGATATTACTATTCATAGACAAGTAGCCGAAATCGCTTGGTCCGAGCTTTCTTTCTCTCCTCTCTCGACCTTCTAGCTCTGCGTGAGCCGATCTATGTAGTTCAGCTTTTGGAAACCCTAATACCATCAGCTTCCCCCCCCTCCTTCTCAACGCGCTCACACAAACTTGCCCGTTATCATACCACGTTCTTTTGTTGAGTGTGTGAGCGTCAGGCACCCGAGATGTCAGGTCAAGTTAACGCATCCCTTGTGAGAGTGCACAGCCTAGTCCACGATAATAGTTTGAAGATAAGGGGGAGGGAAGGAGAAGAGAAAGAAGGGAAAGAAAAGAAAGCAAAGAAGAAGAAAAGTTATTTCAGGAAACCTTGGACCGCTACTAGAAGAAAGAAAGAGATTGAAGGGATGAGGCTGGGTGAAATGTATGTGTAGTGTGTAGAGTAGATAGAACCTAAATGGGAATTTGGCTGCTCAGCCGCAGAGATATTGCACTGAGCCTTAACTGGATGGATGTGTACGAGTAGCTGTCGTTATGTCTTTCTTTTTGACTGCGTAAAAATGTTCCTGCGCTCGTGTGTAACCTTACATTGCTTTGTAGGACCTTAGTTTTGTTGTTACGGCTGAGCTAGAATGTCACTGTACGAGTACCTTACTGTACTGTAACTGGATGGATTTGGCTTTGGTGCCTTGACTTCCACAGCTACTGTACCACCGCCATCCACCGCAGCGCCCGTCTACTGTCTTAGACTTTATTTTTACTTTTTACTTATATGCATCCTAGTACTATGATACCTCTCTCTCGAGCAGTACGAGTACTCGAGTAACAATTGCTCAAGTATGGTGCAAGTGCTCATGCTCGAGTGCACTCACCCAATCCATCCAGGGAAGCCCAAAAGGTAAAGAGGAAAAAGAAAGGAAAAAAGAAAAGAAAGAAACAGTGCACCATACTCCGATCCCGGAGGATAGCTAAGCTAGTTCCTGACCTCAGTTTCTCCTTCTTCCCCTACGGTACTTACTTACTCCGCCCTATCAAAGCTTATAAATGGCGATCCCTTCCCTCCTCGAAGTGTGATACTAGTCGTCTCTAGCTAGCCACTCATCCGACCCACCGAGTGTACTTCACAAATAATCACTCTTTGTCCCGTCCAATACTTGTCACGATCTTTTTCGTTATCCCAAAGGAAAGAAGAAGGAAAAGAAGCAACATGAAGAGCATTTCTTTCGCCGGTCTGTTCGTGTCGACCCTGGTCGTTAGCGCCAGTGCAATCCCGCACTTCAATTACATCTTTGGAAGAGGGGATAAGGATACCTGCTATACGGGGTATGGAAAGGGGACCTGTGGGGACCAGAAGACTTGTAAGTGAATTATCTACCCTCCCGCCATTCCTGTTCTGCGGATGTTTGCTTGTGAGAATATGCTAACATGATTGATCCCAGGCAAGGGTATATCTGTTGGGAAAAAGTACTGCGGGGGGGGCAATTACGGTGGCGATTACCAGTCAGAATGCTGTGTAGAGCTTGTGTGTAGTGTACCCGCGGGCAAGGGATACTGCCGCAGTGCGAAGAACGGAGGATGTCCCGGTGGATCATTCCAATCTAATGAAGATGGAGATTCCGTATATCCCTCCCTTCCTCTCTCCACTCACTGCGTCAGGAGACTAACATAACATCATCCAGGAATGGCCATGCTCTGGTGGCGACATCCAATGCTGCGTCCAAGGCCCAACACCCTACCCCCCCGCGCCTGGCTCGAACAATTCCACATCCAACGGCACATCAGAGGGCAACGGCGACGGTACCGGCAACGGCAACGCCATCATCAGTAAGGAAGCAGTCAAAATGCTCAAGGAACTCGAAGGTTTCCGTGGTAGTGTATACAATGACCAAATCGGCGTAAAGACAATCGGCTACGGACACAACTGCGAATCCGCACCGGGCACCTGCGAAGCCCTGAAGACGCCCATCAGCGAGAAGGAGGCCGAAGACCTGATGATGAAGGACTTGGAGCAATTTGAGAAGTGCGTCTGCGACCTGCCGAATTCCGCGGAACTTAACAGCAATCAGTTTTCCGCCTTGGTCAGGTATGTATTATCATCATTGCTCTCGGATACAACTTGAACTGGAAATCCATAGCTAACGGGGCGGGGTGCAGTTTCGCGTTCAACACCGGATGCTTCGGCCTGAAGGACTACTTCACGGGCTTGATGAGTAAGAAAGATTACGAGGGAATCTGCAAAGCCCTTTCGACAACTAACACCCTCGGCGGTGTCATCCAGGACCGCAGAGCAGAGGAGGCAAAATTGTGCAGCACACCCACCAAGCAAACCTGCGGATGCAAGGGGACCCACTAAAATGGTGATGATGCGGACGTGGCATGGGAGCGCTTTGGACGCCGTGTGTACTCTAGTTTCCTTCACGCGCGGAGTTGATGTGTATAGATTTTATTTGGCTCATGTCTGTATAATGTTAATGATTCATATGTTGGGTTGACGATCCCACGCATGTCAAAGAAAATATCTTCAAGAATGATTTGTTGCGAGTACTTTTCTGTGATGTTATGGGTTGTTATTGGGGGGAGGACTGGCTCATCGGGCAGCTCTTAATTAAACTGGATTCGGCTACAATGGTTTCGTGCAAAGTGAGTTCCTAACTAATACAAAGGAAGGACAGCTTACAAACTTTCTTGCGATACGCTCTGCGCTCGCCGATAATAGCGGGTGCTCGCTACGGGGGGGAACATTGTTCAACTACCAACTGCGGAAAGAACTCTCCTGAAGTTGTTAAAGTCGAGGAAGGAAGATACCGGCAGTGCGCAGATAACTCGAGAGTGTGTGTTGTGAGGTGTTCAAGAGTGTCCTGGGGTTGCTATACAGTAGTTTACGGGGAAGACTCTCCGGACACCTCTTTCCTCTTTCCTTTATCACCGGAGCGTGCAGGGGATGGGGGCGCGCGCGGAGGCAGACAGACACGTATGGAGAGATCCATGGAAGAATCGGGATGATCTCATTACAGTATGGTATATATGTCTTATATATATATTCTGCCCATTTCCTTCACTATTGCTTTAGCATGCATCTTCCTCCCCATTTCCCTCCCCATCAAAAGTTGTACTTTTACCCAAAACCCACCCTGAACCAGCTTCAAGGGCACGGTATCCTCTAGTGAACGTGTGGATATCGAGAACCTAGGGTCCCCTTCCCATTCGGACACCCACCCACACACACTCCCTGCTCCAACCCATTCACAGAGTCCGAGCCCATTTACACTACCAAGGTCATAATAAGCATGTCAGAATAGACTCCGGGGACCTTCAATCAGAATATCAAATCTGGATTAAGCAGTCTACACGTTGCGCACTTAGGATACTTGTAGCATGGCAGGCAAACATCCTATAAGAGCCTCTACCACTCAGCAAGGACGGCAGAAAAAAGACATACCGGTACACTAAGGCACCGATTGAGACTGCTCTCAAAAGATACAACCCTACCACGTATAAGAGAAAAACCGATACAAGACCCGTATCGACACCTTAATTGCTACCGGTATTGTGGAAAGATGAAGTCTCACTGTTTCTCACAGGGCTCCCAACTAAGATCCTCATTCAAAAAAAGCAACCCACCTATCTAGCCGCCAGCAGAAACTCTGACTAATCGGCATGGTGAACTACGGAAGGTGGGGAAAAAAATGATGAGCCCGATGCGGGGGTCGAACCCGCGACATTGAGGTTTCTGAACAATGCAGATATCCGAAGATAAAAGCCACACGCTCTACCACTGAGCTAACCGGGCATATGTCGTCGCTCAATATTTTGCTATCACAAACACACGTCTATCGGGTATCAAAGAGGAAAACCCACCAACCACCACGGCAACCTCATTAACTCACTACAAGACCCACAAGAGTCTACATGAAGCCCATCCCAAATAGTAAATAAAATAAATATATAAAATATAAAATAGAAGGCAAAAATAACATCAAGAAAAGAAGTTGTCATCCAACGCCCATTGGCCAACCAAGCCACCCAACATTAATTAGTCCCCCGGCTACTTCGCGGAGACGGCCGCTAACCATTTTTGTTCGTCCTTTTTATCAAATTTCAAAAGCATGCCAAGAACAGGCACCAACTGCAGCTGTGTCTTTTTATTATCCTTCTGTTCGAGGAATTGAAGGAGAACATTCTTTAGATAGTCCATGTTCACCATCTGGCTTCCAACGGTGTTGGTATGTGGGGAGGCTGGCGATGCGCGGCCCGAGCGGGCAGAGTCTATAGATGATCTGCTGTTGTTCTCGATACCCTTTGGGCGAATAGCCTGCAATTGGCGGTATTCTTCTTGGAGGGCCTAGGGGCGGTTAATTGGGATGGCCGTAGTGTGAGCATGGGGAATATGACTGATTACCTTGTATGATCTCTGCAGCTCTCCGGAGCGGGCCTGTTCCTCCTGAAGAGTCTTGCGCATCTCGGCCCTTTGGCGCTCGATTTCCCCCATCTGGTTATCGGTTTGATCGAGAGCATCTCGCATACTTGCCATAGCCTTCTTGGTGTCCTCATATTCTCTCTTGATCCTTTCAAGGGCCTCCTCAGCACGGAATTTACCATCTTTCAATCCGCTTAGCTCCCGTTCCGCTGCTACTTGGGATTCTTCGGCATGCTTTAGATTACGCTCCGATTCTCGGACTCTATCGCGGAGTTCCTCTATTTCCCTTGCTCGTCTTCGGCCAATGGTCGCAGCTTCCTCTTCGGCCTTGTCGCGCTCATCAAAGGCAGCCTCCATGCGTTCCTTCATGTCTCTAGTCCGGGCACTGTTTTTATCCTCAACCTCACTGAGTAGTCTTCTCATGGTCTCCGCTTCTCTAGAACGCTCGCCAAGTAGTTTGTGGGCCCCGGTAAGATCTTCCTCCATAGATTCGTATTTCTCGACGGCTTCCTTCATCTGCATTGCCAGTTCGCTGGTTTGGTCCCTCATGGAGCCCATAAGGCTTTGGGAGCTAGTATACTGCGCGACCTTTAATTCCAATTCTTCAGTCAGGGTAATATTTTCGCCCTTGAGAGCTTTAATTTCCTTTTCCAAAGCTGCAATCTTTGGTTTCAGAGCGCTGACCTCCTCCTGGACCCTGGCGCGGTCTCGGGCGCTCTTGTCCGCTGTTTCTAGTGCTTCCCTCCGCTCGTCATCCATCTTCCGGAGGTCCTTTTGAGTTCGCCTGGTGGCCTCCTCTGCCTGGACTCTCCTAGCCGCCTCCTCACGAACTTTGGCCCGCATTTTCTCAAGCTCAGCTTCCTTATCTAATATCTTCTTGTTGAGATTGGTAATGTCGTTCTTGAGGTCTCTCTCGGATCTCTCAAGGCGCTTCAATTCAACAAGTTTTTGGTTCGCCTCATTTTTCCCAGCCGTCAAGGTAGCCACCTCTGCTCTCAGTGACATCAGTTCCGGCTGTGCTTTCTCGATAACTACTCGGAGTTCCATCATATCCTTGTATCTCGTGGCTGCCAACTTTTGGGCAGCAGAGAGATCGGTCTCAAGGGTACAGGACTTCTGCTTCAGGATTTCATGCTCTGCGATCAAGGCGGCGTGAGCTTTCTCGGTTTCAGCAGATGTTGACAAATTTCGGGACTTCAGCGCCGATATCTCAGATTCCAACTTTTGAACCTTCTGCTCAAGCTCTTCCTTCCTTGTTCTTACTTCATGGAGCTCTTTCGCCTGATCCTTAATCTTATCTCGGGCTTCGATATGATCCTGGCCGAGATTTACAAGATCGTCTCGCAGAGATTCTATCTCTTCGTGGACCGCTTCGACATCCACCAACCTGGCCTTCAGTCTGACAATCTCCTCTTCTTTCTCTTCAAGTCTCCATTGTAGACCGGAGTTAAGCTTAGCAATTTCAGAATCTTTCTCATCAATCTGCGACCGCAGCGCAACGAGCTGATCCTGAAGATCCTCAATAATTGACTCGGACCAAAGGCTGGTCTCCGGAACTGACACCTGCTCTGGGTCCTCATCGACAATCTCACTGTCCTTGACTGGGCCTTCATCAGGGGTGGAAGTTGAACCTTGAGCGCCCCCTCTACCTTTGCCTTTCCTCTTCCGGTTTTTCTTTGCGTTCTTGCCTGCTCCGGATGTAACACCAGCTGCGTTTGGCTCGGAATCCTTAGAGGTTAGGGGGGGGGCTCCGCTAGGCTTTGGTAAGTCCTCAGCTCGCCTTTTCTCCGATTCCCGAAGCTTCCCTTCGAGATTAACGACGGCCCGCTGTAGCCCGATCTTCCCATCCCTTAATTGATTGACCTCATCTGTGAGTTTGCCAAGATGTTTTAACATATCGTTATTCGTGTTATTGGTTGCCTCTAAGGCGGATATTTTCTGTTTCGAGATCTCTAGGGCCCTCTTGGCTTGTGTCAACCCGGTCTCCTTCTCTCTAAGTTCCTTCTTCTTCCCCTCAAGCTCTTTGGCTTTTTTATCCAGCGCCTTCACAGTCTCTCCCAACTCATCAGCTCCAACCCTAACTTTTTCCTCCGCTGCCTTGAATCTAGCTTCGGCAAGCTTCAAGTTCTCCTCCGTCAAAGCCTTATCCCTTTCCATCTCCTGTAAACCCTTTTTGGTCTTCTCAGAAATCTCTGCAACCTCATTCTCTCTCGCTGAGGCAAGCTCCCGCGTAGTTTCTAGATCCTTTTGAGCATTCTCTACACTCTGTTGCATTCCCTCTACAGCCTCCTCGGCAGCTTTCTGAGCAGCTCTGGATGAATCAAGGTCTGCCTTGAGCGTCTCGATCTCTTTTTGCTGTTGCTCGACCAAAGTCTGCAATTTATCATGCTCATCATCGAACGAGAAGATATCATCAGACGATTTCTCTTGCTGTTTGCTAGGAGCAGAGCTTTCCGCGGTACCATTTGAACCTTCCATTTCCTTCCTCAATTTCTTAATCTCTTCGTCCTTAGCTTTCTGTTCGTCTTTCAGTGTCTGTATCCGCGATTTATGTTCGTCTCGCTCTTTAGAAACTCGGATAAGCTCCTCTTTCGCTAAATCGGCTCGTAGAGCAAAGCTATTGATGTAGTCGATGAGGGGTTTGGGATCGGCTATCGACTCGAAGGGCGTATTTTCACGAAGAGCTTTCTCAAATGGCTCGATGAGGGCGTTGCGGGCATGAACAATCTTGTAAGAACGTAGTAGGTCTGCGGAATAAGGATTAGTTCACAAACACACAAACACTGCAAACAGCTAGTCATGTGACAAACCACTGTGTTTCCCCTCGAGTTTTTCTAACTTTCTTAGCTTGACCCTAACATCCGTTGGTAGATCCATATTCGATGACGACGACGAAGACGAAGGCCCAGGAGCGGGGCTTGCACTTCTAGAGAGAGCGTCCCTTTTTTCCCCATTTCTGCCCCCACTTCCACCGGCCCCACTGGCTGCACCAGAAGAACCCTTCTCATTTTCCTTACCACTTGGCTCTGAGTTACCACCCACAGCTCCCAGTGGATCTCCCAACACCGCCTCCCCTTGCATTGGTGTACCCACCCGTGAAGGAATCAAGGTGGTAACTGAACTCCCATCACTCTCGTTCTCGAATTCAGATGGGTCCTTCTCCTTCCCCGTTGCAGTTGCCCTTGCGCGAGAGTTTGAGCGCTGCGCGGGAGAAGCTGCGCGGCGGGAAGGTAAATTTCGGGTTCGTGCCTGTTCTTGCTGAATTTGCGAATCGATGTGTGATTCCAGCACGCCTTTTAATCGTGAAAGCATTTCTGTTATTCGCTTATACCTGTTAGAGTCGGGGTGAGGAGAAGGTTGAGAAGTTTAGTCTATTGAATGACCGAGGAGATCGAAGAAAACAGAAGAGGAGGGACAGAGCTTAACGACAGAACTATCCTGGCTAAGCCGCCGCGCCAAGACCGCACGAGTTATCACTCGGATTTATGTTTTTCTTTTTCTACCATTCCTCTTTTTTTCTCCGCCCCAGCTGCAGAAGATCACCAAAATTGTTTGATCGGTTGACGATTCCTCAGGTTGCATACGTGTTTCGAATGAGGGTTTAATAATCTTAGAATAGTCTGCATGAGGTACGACAGAAATTGTTTTTCCAGCTCTGTACCACTCACTTGGGCAATGTTGAACCCATACAGTACCGACACTCGATGCTCGAGTACTGTACTCGAGTACGGTAGTCTACTATGCAAGCATATCCCTGGTCCCCACCTGCCCAATGGTTGGTGTGAACCTTGTTAGCGAGCTGCGGCATCCCCCCCCCCCCCCCGGGCCATTGATTCCCACCGTACTACTACCGGCGAAAATATACCCTGGGTCCGTCATGTCACAAACCCCACAAGATGAATTGAATCTCTTACCAGTGCCAGACCAAGATCAGAGTCACGTGACAAGATACGCAAGTTGCCCTTGAGGTCCCCAGATGAACCGTCTGCTCCAACTCCCGAGTTTCTCGAGTGATGCTCCGTGAGCCAGTGTGGGACGATATATAGGGGCCTTGAGGTTCCGATCATCATTTGATGAGTTTCTGCCTTCACAGTTGTTCGGTTCAAAGCGCAATCTTACCTGAAAACGCAACAGACCTGGGGAAAGGTGATCCAAGCTCCTCTCAGCTACTCAAATAACTCGCAATAGAGGTGCAGGAAGAGAACTAGATTGGCCAAGTACCGTGCTTGCAGTTTGTTCCAATTTTGATAGCCTGGTTGTAGTGCTAGCACTGTAGCTCTTGATTTCGCCGCCTTGCTCCACGACCCTCAGCAACCAAAACAGTGGAGACTCCCACCAACCCCTCCATCTATCGACGCAACACGGTACATACCACAGCTCAAGAAAGTTCTCACTAAATAAATTCCCACAACGGATGTTTTCGTCATGACATTCGTATCAGAGTATTACCACTTTCCTCTATTTTGAAATGGATATTCAGCCGCTGACATCGTCAGTCAACTCCTTCATCTAGATGCCCAAATTGACCGTCTCGCACTTGACCGTCTGCCGTTGGCTTTCGACTCTCACCCCGCAACACCTCACTCACTCCCGAATCAGCCTTCACACCTTCCTCCGCCGACGCCCCGTGCGATAAAACTTCAGAATATAATAAAATCTCTTTCAACGACCACTTCCCGTACTCTTCTTTCACCTAGACGATTAGTTTCCCTCCTCAAGGACGCCACAATCCCGGCTCATACCTATGGCTCATACGAAGCAGAGCTTTACGAAACAGAACTTGAATGGTTGCTCTTGAGTAAGGCTACAATACAAACTTACGGAATTGTTCTCAATTCTCTGCTCGAACAAACACTCCCATTATCTCAGGACCTGTTTTATTGGGATGAGGTTGCTAGTAGTTATAGTTACACAGCACTGTACTCGCTACAGACTGCACCGGAGAGGATGTGGGACTTCGGGAGGGAGGTTCTAAATGATGCAACGAAGAGATTCAAGGAGAGGGATGGGATGGGTTTCATGGGAATTGGGGGACATTCTCAGGAGAGTTTGCTAGGGGATGAGAACCAAGGTGAGAGGGAAGAGGATACGGGAAAAGAGACTTTGTCAGCTACCGCAAGAAGGTTTTACGCACTTGTCCAGAATTCGCTAAGGGACCGGAGCCTCGTCGAGTTCCAGAGGGTTGGTGCCTTATCGCCGTTTTCACTGGCCAGGCATGAGATACGGATGAAGCAGGCTAACATTAAAAAGCTGCGGGAAATGCAGGCTTCCGCTCTGGGTGTATTGATCGGGGAAGGGCTATCTTTTGGGTTCGAGGAGGAAGAACATGAGGAATGGAAGATCATTGTTGAAAGAGCAGTATTGTTGATGGAGAAGGTGGTCAGAAATGTCTCTTCGGTGGAAAGCACACTCGACGAGTTTGAAGAGACCGTGTTTTCCCTCGACGGACTTGGAGGAAGGGCCGATGAAGATGAAGACGATGAACGAGGGTCAAGGTTATCCTCAAGACATTATACTAGTGGTTCTGGAGGAAGAGTCGCAACATCAGCATTGGAGAAACAGCTCCAAGAAATTCTCCTCAGACACCTCCCTGCCCAATCAACGGCTTCCAGAGCGCTGATATCAACTTATGGTCGCCCTAGCATAACAACTAGGTACTGGCTACCAGCCGCAGCCCTTTTACTCTCATCTTCCGCAATTCTTAGAATCTTTGTGAGCCGCCAGGCTGAGCTAAAGCAATGGCTTCAAGAACTTTGTGCGACGGCGGTTGATTTTTGGACGAACTGGGTTGTGGAGCCCGTCCGAAAAATCATTGGGACTATCCGTCACGGGGAGGACTCAGAAGTTGCACTCATGAGCCGGAGCTCATTGAAGGCCGATATGGAGTCCCTAGAACGGATGGTGGTCGATTTCGCAGTGGATAATCCTTCAACATCTTTGCCTGAGGGCTCGGTGGCGTCCCCACTGACAGATGCTCAAATCCAGACAGTTAGACAAGCAGTCCACGAAGGAGACCTAACACCGGTTCTCAAGTCCTACGAACAGGAGCTGAGGGCCCCTTTCAAAGGAGCGATCAAAGGAGAGCTTCTCAGAGCTCTCCTAATTCAAATACAAAAGACGAAGGTGGACGTTGAGGTAGCCATCAGTGGGATTGATCATCTCCTGAAGTCGCAGGAGTTAGTTTTTGGCATGGTGGGCCTTACCCCTGGTCTGCTTGTCTGTGTGGGAATATTCTGGTGGGCGAAGAACTCCATGGGCAAAGGCAGGGGCCGTCGTAGCGGTCGGCGCAGTGGAGAGATGGTCAGGACCTTACGAAACATCGACAGAATCCTTACCGGGAGCGCCGCTTATAGAACTGGTGAACGTGATGATGATAGAGGTGGGGTTCTCACTTACAAAGAGCATGGACTACTACTTTGTGAGGTCCATGTTCTAAGGGAGTTCGCCAGGAAGGCTCTTACCACAGGCGTTTGGTCCGAGTTCTTGGAGGATGTGGAGGAGCTGGTCGATGTAAGACGAGGCGTGAAGAACCAATTCAGGGTCTTGGAGAGGATTAGATGGTAAGTATTTGATAATATCTTGTGAATAGATTATACTAATCTGGGGATAGGGCATATGCAAAGTGGATTAGATAGTAAAGGTATCCGGGCAGGGTGTAAGTGTTGGAAAGGGAGACCGGGAGGTTGGTGATATTCATAGTCGGTGGCGAGCGTCTTAGATTACATATGATACTCCAAGGAATATCATACTTTCCTTTAAATACACACCCAGTAGCAAAACCCCACATTATACAACCCACTTTAAACTCGTTTTTGTAGCAATTTTGTCCTTGTTCGAATATATGTATCCAGGTTAGCGTCGAACGTAGCTATCAGCTTTTATCGTCAAGTCGATAGGGTCATTCATCCTTGAATTTTCCTTGCGGAGAACCTATATTGAACCCGACTCGACCATTGAATATCTGGGAAGGGCTAGGTCTGGATTGTTATAGTACTCGAGTATATATAACCTAAGTTATCGTAGTCTACTCGCCAGAGTCTGTGTTACTTATGGTTAAAAGGCGAAGTTAAATTGCCACAAAGTCGTTCTTTGCCAAGCCTTGAACCCATCTGCAGCTCGGCTCTTGCAGACAAGCGACTGGTAGAAGGAGAGGGACAGAAAGAAGAGACCACCAACGCCTCTTCTCGACACTGAATAATCTAACGACGCACAGCGACTTTCCCATAATAACAAGACTGCTTCCCTTAACACCAACCGCTGGAGAAGAATAACTCTATTCTCCTCTGGCATATAATAATATTCTCAACGCTGAGCAAACATTCGCCACCCTTCTTGCATAAGAGATCCCCAACACATCACACGAATCAAGAAACTCCTTTCTTTAGTTTTTCCTGTCCAGAGAGGTCCTGCTGTCGTGATCAACTTCACAACTTGGCTCTCGGCTCACACGCATTCTAGAGTACTCCTGCGCTCCATCCTCTAACTGGCTATTTACCTCTTCCTTTGATCGCGGCGGAGCATTTCCTTCGTTCTTTACGAGAAGCGCTAACATCCAACTTATCTAATATTACATACCTCCCGGCCACATCTCTCTTGCGGTCCTCCACCCAAACTACATCCCCTTCACAACAGTACTACCAACAGAAAAGATGGCCGGTTCAAGAAACTATGACTTCCTGGTACCTGATTACCCCCTCCTCTCCCCCCCGCGTTATCAAATAAGTAGGATAGTCTTGACTCACTGGTGTTCTGTTCTCCCTGGTGTAGATAAAGCTTCTCCTGATCGGTGACTCGGGCGTCGGGAAATCCTGCTGTCTTCTTCGGTTCAGCGAGGACTCTTTTACCCCGTCTTTCATCACCACTATCGGTATTGATTTCAAGATCCGAACAATCGAACTAGACGGTAAGAGGGTCAAATTACAGATATGGGATACTGCCGGTAAGTACATCTATCCTGATTCATTACAGCATCTGCACATCCATCTCATCGCTTCTTGTATCTTCCAATAGCCTTAAACCTAAGCTGATAATTTTCTGGATATACACGAACAGGCCAAGAGCGCTTCCGAACAATCACCACCGCTTATTATCGCGGCGCGATGGGTATCCTGCTAGTATACGATGTTACAGATGAACGCTCATTCAATAGTAGCCCCTCCTTCCTTTCTCCCTTTCCCTATCATCTAGCTATTCCTTCGCACACCGCAGCTAACATAAACAAAACAGACATCCGAACTTGGTTCTCTAATGTAGAGCAGCACGCCACGGAAGGCGTTAATAAGATATTGATTGGAAACAAATGCGACTGGGAGGAGAAACGAGTTGTATCCACCGAGCGCGGGCAGCAACTCGCCGATGAGCTAGGGATCCCATTCATGGAGGTATCCGCAAAATCCAATATCAACGTCGAGAAGGCTTTTTTCAGTCTCGCAACCGACATCAAGAAGCGAATCATGGACACTGCGAGGGCGGAAGAGAAAGCAGGTGGACAAAGCAGTGTTGTTGACCCGAGCAGGGACAACGGAAACATGAGTGGGAAATGTTGTTAATCCCTAACTGGTAGAAACTTGGTTTTTTCTTTTCCGTTTCTCATTTTTCTTCTAGCCTCTTGCTTTACGTTCTCTCTCTTTTCCGCCTTCTGTATTCCTTCTATCAGCCTTATTTTGCTTCGAACAATGAGGCAGAGTTTATTCGAGTAAGTAACTAAGTAGATCAAAGCTAGACCTGGAATTGGAAGTTGGGAAGACGAAAAGGAAGGATACGAAATGGACGGAAGGACGAACGGAAGGACGGTAAAAGCTATGACAATGAATGGATAGCGCTATTTGTTTGGGTCTCTTTTGATGCGTTGGGCCAGGATCTTTTTATTTGTTTTTTCTCCTCTATATCTTTTCCCATTCTTTCCATTCCTTCTGTTTCCTTCACGAAGTGTACCCCAACATGCGTCTTTTCCTTTTTCTCTCTTTTTCTTTTTCTCGTTACGGATAAAATATTTACCCCAAACTGTCCTTTTCACACATTTGATTCCTGTTTTGTTTTTTTCCCCCTTGATATTCAGATTTTCTTTTCTCCTCCGATTGTCAAAGATGGATGAATTGAGGAGAGGCAAATTGAGGGATAGGACGCGGAGGTAATATTCTAATGAAGATGTGGGAAGGGATCTCGTTCGTTTGCTTTATTTTGCCCCCTTCTTATGCTGTTCCTACCGTACTACTAGAATTAATACCGAGTATCTTGTTTCGGATATCAGACTGAGGGGGAAGGGGGGCACTCGGTTTGTCGGTCTACAAGAGAGTCTGCGCCTACTCTCACACCCAATTCATCCATGTCACCTGTGATGTGACAAAAAAGTAATAGAGGAAACTTTAGGATTGTCTCTCTCCCTGTCTATCGCTAGGGTATCCCACCCCAACTTTAATACCAGCACCCACACCCCTCCCTTCGCCCCTAAGCAGAGCCCAGAACCTACTCCTCAACATACCTCGCCCGAATATCCCTCCATTGCCTCTGCTCCTCCATTAGCCCCCATACATCCACCCCCCTTTCTCTCCACCCCAGGGACAAAACTCACCCCACGATTGATATTATCCCAAATCCGGTCAGTCGCCTGATCGAACAATCTACCAACCAGAAAAGATCACATTAGCTTTCCACCACACTGCCACCATTAGCACAAGGGAGGCGGGGGGGGGGGGCAAAGCAAACATCTCAAAAGCAAAAGCACCCGCGAAAACACTTCCGACAAAGACGTAGTTTCGGCGGAAGATTGCGTTGTAGATTGATTGCGAGAGCTGTGGTAGGCGGGTGGTTAGTTATTGCGGTAGTGGTGGAGCGGGAGGACGGGGGGGGTAAGGGGAGGGGTACACTCATGGTTGTGGTTGCAGTTGGAGTGGGATTGAGTTAAAGGTGATGGACTCGGTTTATGGGATGGGGTTTGGTTTGGTTTGGTTTGGTGGGATGGGGTGAGTGGAACGGGATATGTTTGGAGGGTAATTGATTAGTCAGCTTTTTATTATTATTATTATTATTATAATATCATAATATACTTTTATTTCTGTGGAGTTTTGATTGGTGGGTGAGCTGCTCGGGGGACAGATGCACGTGCCGGCTGGAAAGTTGAGGAACGGTTAATTTAGGTTAGCCCGAAAATAATCCCTGTCTTGTGCGAAAACTTTAATACCTTGAACAGGTGCAGGGGTCGGTAAGGAAGTTATGGATCAGTTGTTCAAGGTTAACCAGCCAAATCTATCCCTGCCTGTTCTGTAAATATTTCTTAATCTTGTAGGTGGGGGGATGTTTTCAGACAAGTCGGGGATTATTCTACAGGTTAACCTAAATTAACCATTCATCAACTTTCTCATGGGACTTGCACAGGCGACGGGGTGATTCGGCTTATGACTTAAATCACTCGAACCAATGGTGGGGTCATTTTCCGAGCATCTCTACTCGAGTATGAATACTATCTAGAAATCTTGGCGTTTCCTCCGCCTAAACCGTGCCAAGATTTTAGGACACCTTTGGGACGGGCAAGCAGAATGAAGTGTGATCTGCGGGTATTTTTTTTTTTCCCCAGGCCCCCCCAATTTCCCGCCCCCGCGCTCCAATGGAGGAGAGCATTGTGACGATATAGAGTGCTTGGAAGAAATGGAATGGGGGTATAGTAATGTGAGGGGATTGGTATTGCCTCATCCCACAGTTTGACAGACAGACACCACTCTACACTATGCCGACCACAGGAGAGAGAAAAGGGAAAGAAAAGGAGGAAGAGGAAATAACGAAAGAAATAGATGCAAAACAAGCATTTTTCCCCAATTACCAGAGTATGAAGGAAATGGATACGGACCATTAAATCCCCAGCGTAACTCCTGCTTAGGAAAACCATGACAAGTACAAAACGAAACGTGGAAGGAGGGAAAAGAACGGTTATGCGATGGCATTCAGTTTGGCTTAGGCCCCCCCGCTTACTTTCCCTCCTGTGGTCTTTGGTTGGGAAGCTTCAAGGATCTCTTCATCGCTCGAACCCCCCTCTAGCTTGACCTCCCCCTCCAGCTTGGCCTCCCTCTCTAGAGTATCATCCTCTTCATCGCTGCTTGATTGCAGTTCCTGCTCCTTTCTGACTTTGCTCCTAGTAGTCCTGGCATTTTCGGGATTGGGTGATGGGCTTCGGGTTGCTCTTCTGCCCTTCGTCTTGCCACCATCGAGAATGTCAGGAGTAAGCCTGCGAGCCCCCCCTTCATTCTTTGCACACCTTCTCTGGCCGGGCAGGGAACCATTCCAGGTTCCGCACCTTGCACACCCCCAACCCTCCATATCCTCCAAACTCGTGGTTCCCGGAGGAGCAAGGCCGTTCACCATGCGGCAGTTCCGGCAGATTAAGGCATACCGGTTCTTTGCACTGGTCTCGTCCTCCCCGACTATTACATCTAAAAGACGATCATACCATTTCGGAGAAGTTGCTTCTTCAGGCTGGATCAGTTGTTGGGAAGAGGGCTGAGTCTGTGGAAGGTTGGGGAGGGGGGCGTTCAGACTTGGTCGGCCCGAAATTTCGGGGGTGTCCGGTTTAATTCCGGGGTATGGTTGGAGTTGCATTTGTGCTGGAGAAGGTAATCCGGCGCGTTGTTGAGCCATCATCTGCTGTTGGATAAATTGTTGCTGTATTTGTTGAGTGGTTGAAGGTGCAATCGGGCTAGCAACTTGCGCTGGGCCTTGGAGTCCTGATTGACTCTCTGGGCGCTGACGTAATTGTTGATTGGCGGAACCTCCCTGGGGCGTGCCAGACTTTTGTTGTTGCTTCTTATCTGTATCTGCCGAGGAAGATGACCCTGAGGAAGATCCTCGACCATATTTTTCGATGATGGACTGTGTTGTTGAGAACTTAGTGGCAGCCTTAAGTTTTTCAATGGTATCATTCTGCTTCGTCTGTAGCTCCTCTAAAGCACCCTCCGCATTCCCGATACGATAGTTATAGTAAAGATCGAATAGCTTCCTTATCGACCAGATGCTGCTCAAAGAAGTTGAGTTAGTCCAATTCCCGGTAGAGCAGGGTGGAGCGCAGTACCAAACCGGTCCACCTGTCACTCCCGAAAGTTCCACCGGCCCCACCTCCTTCCAACCCACTACTAGGACTATGACCACAACGTAAAGAATGTACCCTATCACTGTATATAGAGTGAATAGCGCTTTGTAACGGCGAGAGCGTTGGCGGAGGCCGGTTAGTTTTGTCGTTTGAGTCTGTATTTGTCTGGCCAAGTTCGAAAGAATACGCTCGAAAGAATCAGGGGAGTTGTCGTCTCCCTAGAAATCTCAATTTTTTTGTTAGTGCTCCGCAAAGAATTACCCAGACATCTGAGAACAAAAGTACATCATCAAGGAAGAAAGCTCACCCTACCGAATGGCCAGAACGAAACCATCCTGATCACTCTAGAGCCAGCAGGTTTGGATAACCTGTAGCTAAGAAGTCAAGGGCTTGAATATTTTCGCACCAACAAATAATAAGGTAAGGTTTCGAAAGCGATAAGAAGTAGTGAGTGAACAAACCGTTGAACGAAGGGGGAAGGTTGTTGGAGAAGAAGCTTTGGTGTTTTCCCGTAGTAAAGAAGCCACGGCGGCAGTTCCGCGTGTCATTACGCATAAGGGTCACGTGACATGTGATCTCTTGGGATTCGTCGAAGAGTCGTTGCAACTTTGTTGGTGAATCTCTTTCTACGGAAAAGAAGCGAAGAAATTACATGGGACAATAATGATCCCGCTGCTGCTGTTACCGTTCAATGCCTCCTTTCATAGTTCCCTCATCCTTCGTGCAAGGGCTTTTCGAGGCCTTTGGGGGGCCTGAATAAGGCCTACACTGCTGCACCCCTCCTAACAGAGTGCCCAGGGAAATTCCTCCTTGTCCACCACTTCCCGTTCATTTGCCTCTCTCAATTTCCCCCCAACTCTGTACCTTTATCGTCGCAGAACTTCGCCATCTCTACGTCTTTGTAGGATAGCCCTTCTGGATTGTGAGTTGTCCAGCGGATAGTGATTTTGTTGTAGACCTAACTCTTACCCAGAGAAGGATAGATTCTCCAAGGTTAGTTCGTGACTAGACTCCTGATGCCTACAGAGCCCCATGCAACTGCTATTCGGCAGGCGGGGTACCGTAGAGAACCCTTACTCACATTTGCCCACTCCGGGTGATGTTTCTTGACTTCGCATTGGTCTGCAATTTGGTTGATGAAAAGCTATCTTCCTTCAGTCAATAAATGCTAGGCTCCCCATCCTTGACACACCGATTTCTTTTGGACGATGCAGAGCAGTTGGCACGTGCCATGGTTTTTGCGAAAGTCTTAAACTTGAACTCTCGCTCTATCCCCATTCGAGTTGTGCTAAGCGACCATTTTCCCCCAGAGATCAACACCAAAGCCTCCTTCTTTGTGGCTTCATTCGTCCCCGAAGACCACTGAGGCTCGTTTGTAGGAGCCTGCTCTTTCCCAAACGTGGATGTCGGCAGGCGGTGTGGTGTTACTTTCGAAGCTATGAAGCGAGCCAAAGTGCCATGCTGGGCCAGAACTGGTCGCGCTCGAAGCAGGGAGTGCATTCTGGTGGTAATTGTCGGGGGGTATTAGTACGGAAGGACAATGCGCGGCTCGAATCCCACGTACCTAAATAAACTAAACTTGGTTTGTGCAGTTCTTCCCTTTTGTCCGGGTACGACACTGGTATCATACTGACATTTATGAGGTCAGAAGTTTTGTTTTAGTGCAGCCCTCCCTCGTAGCCCTTGACCCTTAACCCTTCGCCACTCTAAGCGCTTCAATTTGCAAGTCCCAGAACCCAACGTCACCTCTTCAAACACCATCAATCGTATCATACTATGATAAGACAACCAGTCAGCTTACACTAGTCTTGGGGATAAGAGAATATGTGTACATATACGAACACTCACATTGATTTCTTCCAAAACCATCGCTAATTTCCGCTTTACAGAATCAATCGGCCCCACCCACAGTTTCTCCCTGAGAGGTCTGTAACTGATTTATTTCATAGTAATATCTCGGTAACCTGTACATGGTGGGGCATAGAGTGAGTGACTTCTCTCTTAAAACGGGAGGGGCCCCAGAGGGCTAGCATTTGTCTGCCGGTTTCTCTCTGGTAGACCACGATTAAGCCGGAGTTCCAAGAATTTTTCGATTTTTGGGGTTTGACTACGCCTGGTCTTACATTTGACTTTTTTCTTTTTCTTTCTTTTTCAATTGACCTATATGTTTTTTTCGTACGTGTGTTTAGATACCAGGGTTAGTCCGTGAATATTCCCAATGAGTGGTCATTTCTGATATGCAGCCAGGCCTATTGATTGTGAAAAGGAGGAGATTCCGGAGACGCCTTACGATTTTTTATTTGCCAGAAGGGGCATCTACGGTGGTCAATACGAGGGTGTTCACGGACTAGCCTCCCACCCGAGTACTCCACTGTTCATCCAATGGACCCCTCGTATCGACCAATGTCTTCGTGAACATGCACTGACTGTCGCAGCCTGGATCATAGTAAAGGATATATTACAGGCTAAGCTATCCCTGAACTTATGGGGTGTGAAACTAAAGAAGTATTTTTCTTCTCTTCCTCCGAGTGAAATATCTTCAAACATGGAGCATTGTCGTGTATTGTACCTTGCTACGAGGGTTGGTCATGGTTGCAGGTTAGCCGTTTGCTGGTTCAGGCTCATGGTCGCCTTCCGCTCTAACGGTGGTTGCTCCTTGTCCCCCTTTGCTTCTGGCAGCGGGTGGAAAGCTCCCGTCGGTGGTGGCCCTCATGGAGGGCTGCGCAGCACACAGGCGAACAAAGAATATCAGCCATAGTAATGATTTGCCTATACTTTGCGAAGGATTCTCCTTTTTCCCACGAGGTGAGGACGGGAACGGACTTTCTGTTCTAAAGGTGCTCCTACAACACCCAGCCATTAGGAGCGTCCTTGCGCGTCTTGATGCTCGTACCTCCAAGAGGGATTGAAGCCGGTAACCGGAACAGCCTGTGCTTCTTCCAAATGGTGAGATGCGGATTCCGTGGGGGATTGGTGGGGGCGCCATTGACCGAGCCAATTTTATGACCAAACAGCTATGAGGAATGACTGCTAATTTTCCTGGAGATTCCGCCGTATGACATTACAGTGCGCAGCGACCACTCGCTCGGACTTGTCAAGCGAGGCAGTTATTAACATGGCACGATAGCACACTATCTAGACTTGCACAACTTATCTTGAAAGGATCGGGTGAAGAATCTGTCTCTCCGACTCGTACTTGTAGCAGGCAAGAAATATCCGAAAACAAGGGTTATGGATTTGTATTGGCGCTCAGATACGCACTAATCTTTTGCAATATTTTATGAATCCCTGTTTTTGGGTGCTTGCCTGCTGCGAGGAGGGCAGCGAGTGAGGGGCAACAGAAATTCGGGCTGAAATAATGCAGAGGCTACGAAGCAAACCTCCAAGCCCAAAGCCCTCATCCAAGAAGGGCAACCCGGCGCTCTGCTAGTGTGATTGTCTGTTATTTCCTTAGGCAGAGGTGCCTTGAATATCATTTCCTAGCCTTACTGCCGGGACTATTTGATTCGGGGATCCGGGCAAACCCTTCAGGATATTCTGCTAGTGGTCAGTTCAAGACCAACCGTTGGTATGAAATGACGGTATCTATACTTGTTGAGGGTGTGTGCCAGGGCCCGCACCTGTCTCCAAGCCATTGGATGCTTTTGCACATAGCATCAAAGTGGCCCCGACCCCCGGCTCCTTTGTGGGCCGGCAGGTAGCAAGCCTTACGATCTATGATCATGATGTTTGATCGACACACCTTGAGTGCTTATAATTTCCGTGCCGTTTTATTCCATGACACATTCGCCTCCCGTATCCTGATCTGCTCCGGTAATAATGCACAAGGGATTAAGAACGTGTCTAAGTAGGTCCCCTAAAGAAGGAGATGGTTTTAATCTTGAACAAGGCTCATGGTGTATGGAAATAGAGCTCTAGTTTCCCACAAGCCTAACGCATGGCTATTCCATATGATTGACTAATGAGTGTCGGATGCATGCAGATATTTGTTGATTGTTTGTGTCCCCCCACGTCCTCCTGTCATGTAACGCAAAGGCTGTTGCTAACTACCGCCACAAGTAACTGAAACAGATTCGTCAGTCACATTAAAGTCGGTTCATATCATGACTTGAAGAAATGGCGCAACTCCTCTCTGTTCTCCGATCGAACTAGGAAGAGGAAGGGTTAAGTATGATCTTTCCGATGCATCACAAAATGCATTTAACAGCATTCACCTCTATCGTAGGCGTCCCCGATTTCATATCGGTCGCTAAGGACAACACCCCGACATACTCTCAATCATCACCAGTGCATACAGCTTGACAACACCGTATGAAAGATGAGACACGTTTCGACCCCCCCCCGAACAAAATACATCATGAGATATCACTCGCCTATTGCAGGGTTTGTTTTCTCACCGCTGATCAAAATAGATCCACCGGATGAGTTGTAGTTAGTTACGTGCACTGGGCTCAGTAAAGCTCAAGTCTATAGCCTAGAAATTCCCTACGAAACCACCTTCGAAACCCTTGAGGGAGGGGTAATTCTGAAGCCAGCTGGCAATAACACATCTTTGCAGGGCATGCAGTATACGGAGGGGATATTCTTCAGGGTATTGACCCCTCATATTTACTTATCATACAACGTTTCACCACATTGAAGCCTTCGACGCATTCCAACTTAATGATATTCTCATTCTTACGCACTCGCCTTGTCATTCGGGGAAGAAGCCCCGGAGATAAACTGGCGGCTCAAGATAATCAATTACAAATAGTGGCTTTAGCAGTATCAGTTAGTCCCAATTGATCTGACACATGGCCCATATTGTAGTTTGTAGGTTCCTCCAAAAATTTTTGGATCGAATTATGTTTGTGGTATACCTATGGTCACGATGGTAGCAAATGGCAGCAAGGGCAGCATGCGATATCTAGCTAAGAAAGCACCCTCAGTAACTGCCATCTCTCGAATTCTGAACCAATTCCTCTACTCGAGAGGTAAAAAAGCAAAGATCCGGGGGTGCCCACAAATATGTCACACTCATTATTATGTAAGCATTTCTCTCACATATCCAACAGAAGCAACCAAAAAAAATCTCCCTCCCCCCATTCCCCCTTTGTGTCACCGGGCATGCACCCCAAGGATTGTGATACCCGCTCCCGCCGCGATGCTTCTTTCTTTTTTTCTTTTTTTTTGCGGAGCCACCCCTCCCAACATTGAAGGAGCAACCCCTCCTTTGACTCGCTACAGGAGTGACGGAAATCTGCAACGCTGTGGAGGCCAGAATAGATGTGGCAGGTAGTTCAGGTACCGGTACCCGTCCTGAACATTGGCTCAACACGAGCAAGGATTCGGGCTGCCGATTGTGCGGGAAAGTACTGTACGGTACTCAAGGACTGAGCCCAACGGTGTTCCTTATCATATTACGATATCTGCCACTCTCTGGAACAAAGTAATCTTCATTCAAACATCCCCAACCTCCCGTCATCCCTCCCAATTACTCGTTTCCCCATTTTCTCCAGTTCCTCGCGGTTCCTCGCGGTTCCTTCTTTCCTGTTCTTGTTGCTCTACTTGCTCCTCCCTGACTTGCAAACCCCGGTCAAATAATAAGCAAGGAAAAAAAAAGGAAAAAGAAAAAAAAGCGAATGGGTCAAAAAAAGAAAGGAAATGAGGGGGTCCCGACCGACCAACCGTGATCACTACCGAGATTCCCCACGTTTTCTGTCCCTTTTCCCCTTTCTGTCTGCCCCCTCATCCCCCATTCATAGCTTGTGCCTTCTCTGCCTCCTTTGCAAATACTCGAGTTCTTCCTTCAGACTGAAACGGAAGTATGCAAGTGCGGGAAGGAATTTGTTGACTTCACTTGGTGATACTACCTCCTACCCTATTGTTTCTCATCCTCCGTGCGCTACGGGAATGACGCAAGCAGGCAATTCAATCTTGAACCACATGTGGAGAAGGAGGGTGGGGCAGAGCCAATACGGCAATACCCGATGCAAACAGCCCCCAAAGAAGATACCCTGGTTGATAAGGCCCAGGCGAGAAGAGGCCTCACGAAATGGTTTTATCCTTTTCTTCTCCTCTTGCTCACTTTTTCCTCCTCCTCTCCATTTTCTGCATATCACCTTTAACTCTGTTTAAATGGTACAGTTATCCCTCGAAACAAAAAGGCGAAGAGAAGCGAAGGGACCCAAGAATTGAGATTTCACTGTCCCTAGTGATGCAAAATCATTTCTCTATAATACGTGGCGGACGAGCAAAAAGGGATACAAGCAAAAAACAGTTAAATCTACCCCGGACGAAACTTTGTTGCAGTCTAAATCGCGATTTTGTCTTGAGCCCACCTTCATAATTATGCAGTTGATATGAAAATTCTTCCCCGAACCGAAACCCTCTGGAATGTACATACCCGCGAAACAAAAGTTTCAAAGGTACCGTACTCGAGTACTGTACACACACCCTTCCTTCGAAGTGTTCTCCAGGAGTGGTGCCACCACATTGTTGAGGTAAACCCGGGTACCGGAGGATTACCGTGGGGTACAGACAGGACGTGAGAAAGGTAACGTGATTTTTCCCTTTTTATTTTATTTATTTACCTATTTTCTGTTGGTTACTACACACCTTCGAGATATTTCTTAGATGAGAAGTTACGGTCATTATCTCTCTGTTTTTTATTTTCGCCAAATTCACGTTCGGGCAGAGGAACAGTGAGAAAAGGTGTAATAGTAATATCATAATCTTATTGTTTGGTTGCTGTTAGTTGCAGGCTAACTTGTTTCTGTTGTAGAGCAATGCTGGTACCCATATTGGTATTAAAAACGAGCATTTTAGTAAAAAAACAGGCCCCAGGAACATTACGGTAGTAGTGAGGATCAATTGAACATCCAAACGACCCTTATATATTAGGCGTTGGTCTGTCAAAAGGTATCACACTTCATCACTTCAGCGCCTGCTCTTCTCAATGCTAACCTCAGCAACACCCTTTCCAAAGCACACGAAATAAGTAGCCTAGCATGAAGAGAGGATAAAAAAGTATCTAATAGTAGGCTTTGATCTACACGTTAAGATGGCATCGAAAAGGTGGGTTGTACCTACCCTTCGATCCCATCTTACGTGTAAGAAAACTGCCCCAACAATGACCTGAGTCAGAGTTGGAAAGGTACTTCTTTTTCGTTTCTCTGCAAAGATACCGTTCTCACGCTGGGGAGGGTTGGGGATGTGTGCTCGGCGCGGTGGGGGAAGTCGCTGTCGCTGATGAGGATTTGTGTTGAGTGTAGGAGGTATGTCAAAAGGTGGGATCTATAGACTTTTATATCGAAGGATGGGAAGTTTGGGGAGGGAAGAAGCATTGTTTTGATGTTGGAGTCGTTGGAGATCATTGGGTCATCCAGAACCCCGGGACCGGTAGATCTGCGGTGTTTGTGTTTCCTCCCCTCTGCTATCCACCTTCTATCCTTCCGGATTTTTCCTTCCCCTTCCATTTTCCTCTCCACTCCCTTCCTTTCCCACTAAGACTTTTTTTCTTTTTTTCTTTTTTCTCTTTCCAATTTTTCGTTTTTCCTGTGCTTCTCTTTGATGGGGGGTCGTAGGTGGTACTAACGCAGAAGGTGACAAGCGAAGGACGTGCGTTGTCAGGGAAATGCACGCGGGAGAAAAGTGAGAAGTGAGAAATGAAGAAATGAAACGGGGGAGGGTGAGAAGAGGAAACAAGGTGTGAGCAGAAGTAGGACAAGCTCGTTGTGGGCCCCAGCGAAGAATTGGGCGGACTGAGGCGCTTCGAAAATGACGAGTGACAGCAGTGGTTGGGGGGATGAAGGTGAGGGGTGCTGTTGGGGGTTAGTTTTGGCCTACAAATTACAGGTAGGCTATTGCTAGGCAAAGAGGTAATAGGAGCACAAGGATGGGTGATTGGGGTATTGAGAAGTCTGGTTAGAATTGATGGAGGATAGGAAGATGGGGAACTAGCAAGGGAAGGGCACTAGTATCGAGCAACAGAAACCGGTCCAGTGACAAAAAGGCCTACTCGATTCCCATTTCCTCTGCTTCATCGTTCTTTTTTTATTTTTATTATTTTATTTACCCCTTCATGTTTGTTTGGCTGAGGAGGGATATGATCAATTGATGATAGCGGGTGATGATGTGAGAGTCAATCTGGCACTCGTCCTTCTCTACCCTGTTTTATTTTCTTGCAGAGGTATGATAATCTGATAGGAGAGGACGGCAGTTCTATGATACTCTTGTCCGTTCCCTTCCTTCGATCGCTCTTCTTTTTTTCCATTTTTTTTTTTTTGCCCACATCTTTTGTTCTCTTGTTTTGCATTTCACTTGAAGAAGGATAAATTAAAACAGGAACCTTGCAAGTTGCGGCTGTGACTTCGGTTGGCGGGCTGCGGAAGTCAATCGGCGGATCGGAACGAGTGCGCACTAGTCATGGATGGTTTGTTGAGACAGCGCATTTTCCAGAGCCGCACCCGCTATTCTTCACTGACTTGGGATATTCCAAGCGTGGGATCTGGCCCTGACATACAGCATCTGGTGCGACTTCTTTCTTTTTTTATTCTCTTGTTCCTGGCTGATCCTGATCCAACGAAGTGCCTCGCTTTTTGCTACAAGCCCAACCCTCAACGTCCCCATTCAGGTACGAGCACAATCACAGAACTGGAATAAGGGTTTGGAGTGCGCGTGAGAGATTCATGGTTAAGACTGGATGCGGGATCAGGGTCGGTCCAATTAGTTAGTCCGTTCAGAATAGGGTAGAGTGGCCAAAAGGGATTTTCTCTAGGTGAAAGACCGCCAACCAGTCTCCGCCTACTCCGCCCCAGACATTCTGCTATCACCCTGCCCTCTTCACCGTAGCCACGCAGCTTTCGATAGCACCAAGCATTTGGGTATCACCGGCTGCAGAGCCTTTACCAGTGGCGCGGGGAACAATGAGCACGGCAGAGTTTGGTCAGAGAGAAGCAAAAGAGCCGGCCGGAGTAGCGATACGGCTGCAATTCTGCTGGCGAGCAATTATCTACTTGACAGAACGGTAAACGTACGATGATTAGGATTGCACTGGCCCATGATCAGGTGTCGGTATTCTGGGTCTCCGAGCCTTGTTTAGCGATCTCCGTTCTCATTTGAGGTTTTATTTTTCATTTGCTCTTATTAAATTTTATTGTTGCTATATTTGTAAATTGGTACCCTTTGATTATCACCCCCCTTTCTAAACTCCCCAACGACGATCCTTCTAACCCCGCCATCTTTCCCTCCCACCACCTACCCCCACCCACACTCCCTCATTACCGCAACTGCCACTAACACTATCATACCTGGACCACCACGGCAACTACGATAAACACAACCCTATAGATTCCCTCTGCATTGCTCCCGACCGATCATATTCTTTCCGTCACGGGCTCGCCGACCACATGCACGCCTTCCGCATGCCTATCCCTCCTCGGCCCCTCCGTCTCCTCTGCGTCGTCGTCGATTCAGGGTCTGTCTTTGCCTCTGCCTTTGCTCCGCCCTCCCTCATCCGCTGCCCATTCTCATCCGCGGCTGTATCCCAATCCCGCTCACATCGTCCCACATCGTTTTCCCCCCCTCAGTCTGTTGAAAATGCCTCACCAGTGCCAGAAGAATTGGAGTCATCGCAGGTGAGAGATAAAGGCAGCGGGAGCGTGATCGGTAAAGGGGCTATCAGCTCAAGCAACAGCAATCCTAGAAACAGTACTATCAAAAGCAGCAGAATTGGGAATTGGAAATCCTCTCTCTTTGATTCCCTATTCCCCGAGGGTGCCTCTAGGCCAATCCGACGTAAGCCAATCGGCAGACTAGACATCTCTGAGGATTCCACGTATCTGCCGGATCCGATGGAGGGGCTGGCACGTCGTAGAAGAGTGGACACTGGGAATTGGGCGAAGCCTAGAGCATACGGACCCCAAGAAAGGATGTCTCGCAACGGAAAATTGGAGTTGGGGAGAAAAAAGCCGCTAGGGAGGCTAACCACCGCTCCCTCCACACGTAGGATCTCCCCCAGCCTCCGTAGAATTGCCCAGCCAAAAAAATTTTCCTTCCTTTCTTTTTTCTCTCCTCAGAGCATTTATCATTTTTCTTTTTCCCTTTCTCTTCCTTTCCTCTCTGGCTACAATTGCGGGATCCCTTCATCTCCTCGGCCTTGTCCTCACATTCTCCACCCCTTGAAATTATCGATATGGTGTTTCCGGGCTGCTTCAGTTGAGCTGTGTATCAACTCTGTTTGAGCGTGATGATGATTTTCCCCTTTGTTGGGCTGACATTTCTGTCGGTGTTATTTCAATTCTTGCCGGCTTACACTAATCTAGTGCAGACAGAACAAGCGTCAGTTGTATTCTTGAGAGGCGTTGGGACCACGATGCTGGGAAGCGATATCAGCCGTCTTCTTCCGTCAGAAGCCAGCCTTCCAGGGTTTGGAAAATTCCTCGGTATTCTTCGCAGTATGAGCCCCTTCCTCTCCCCCCCTCTATCTTTAACGGGTGATGGGTGATGAATTGTGTTGTTTTCTAATTCACGAAAAACTAGTCACCCCAGATCGTCATCCCGTCACATTGCAGCAGCGGCCAAAGTACACGATTGAGTTTTCTGATGCTGCCAGTGCCAAAAAGTTTGTATATTCACTTAATCTTGACTACCAGCTGGCGAATCCGCCACCCATGACTACAACCACTCTTCCTCCAGCGTCCACCCCAAAGGTTTCGCTCCCGGTCCAAGCGGCTGAGCAAGTGAAGAATGACTTGCGAACACTACGCGGGACCTTAGCCAGTGGAAAGTGCCAGTTAGGCAGCTCTGTGTTACTGGTGGCTTCCGGCCTAGGTGGAGACACGAAGGAGAATGGCAAACTCCCAAGGACAGAAGAGGTCAGGCAAATGCTCGAGGAGGCGGATGTCCAGTTCTGTGTCGGAGACCAGGAAGACGGAGGAGTCGGAGTGCAGAGGATATTGCAGCTCCGTATCACTGATAGTGGGTTCAAGGTGAGGGTGAGGGCGGATGGGAGTTCCAGAGGAGCAGAATCAAAATGGATCGTGCGGTGTCGAGACCCGGCAGAGGCACATCGAGTGGTTCGAGACTGGAACGCACGGGAGCTTCCTAATGGGCTGGGAAAGTTCATGGCAGAGATGATATATTGAGTGAGTTCAGTGAATGTCACCGCCTATTTGCCCGGCGGTCACCGCTAGAGCGCTGTGAACTGCCGGCTGTGGTGCTTGCGCCTGCGTTGAACAGGTGCGCTCAATATATCGATTTGAGGGTTTGATGGTTACTGGGCTATTGGTAAGCGATAAGTAGACATTTGTATTTGTAGAAAGCAGTATGGCGAGCATTCGAGTGAGCGTAGCATGAGATATCATTGTGACAGGGCATGATGATTTGACAACAGCATGGGCGTTTTGTAAGAGGGGGAGGGAAGAAAAGAAAGGAAAAAACGAGAAAACGAGAAAACGAGAAAGGGTGATTCGCTTCTCGACCGAGTGATAAATGTGGATTGAGGGCAGATCGCTGACAGTGCGATGCCAGTACGCATCCAGGGCGATCAGAGTGATACCGGTAGTTTGCTCCCCTATCTAAGGTATATCACACCTGAGCACAATGCAGTGTGGTATATGATGCAGACCCGCAAGCACAATACATTGTGGACCCACAGTGTCATCTAGTACCGTAGCAATGGTACCGTATTCTACAAGTGCTACCGTAGTATGATAGCTGTGCGGTGTGACATTGGTACAAGCCTCCCTCATATGGCGGAGTCTCCCGCCCGAATCATCACTCATCCATTGCGACCAAAATAGCAACAGAATCTGACCCGCCGCTGCATAACATGCATACGGTACTCCCATACTGGTACCACAAGTTCTGAAGGACTGCAATACGGTAGCATATCATGCCCTATTGCATCGCCCAGATACGACTACCGCGCAACAGGAAGCACTTTCGCCCTCTCTTATATATCATGGCACACAATACGGAACTGTTCTCCCATGTGCTCGAGTACGGGCACTCCACCTACTGTATGTAGGGTACCGGTACCACGATTGCTTGTACCACCACACCCACGGTGCTCGTACACCTACCTGCTGACATGTATTTCGGGTAAGCATCCCCTCCTATGCATCCGCTCCTATTTTAACGCGGTGAGATAAGCAGCCAGGATGGCCCTGCGCAAATGCTGTCGTATTTACCACATTGGGGTGTGATTGCCTGCTTTTGCTTAAACGGCTGTTTTATTGTTATTTTGTTTTGCTGTCTTTGTCAGCGAGTGAGCCGGTGTGAGGCGGGGCCCCGACTGGGCCCACGGGGGGGGGGTTGTAGTTATTGCGTTGGGCCGCGAATGTGTGCAGAGTCATATTTGTTATGGGGAAGGGGAGGGAATTATACCCTCCTGGTGGTGGTGGTGGTGGTGGTGGTGGTGGCCTTGTTGAATGGATGGAATGGATGGAGTGTGAGGATTGTTTTGTCCATATCACCGATAAAGTCCGCTTCTTTTGTTCTCCGTCTAGGTATCAAGCCGTAGTTGAGGAATGGTCTATAATTCTATGGTTTGTATCGCGAAGTAGAGCAGGGTGGAGTAAGGCGGATATGGAAGGACCCTGATTATCTGGGTTATCGGTGTCTCTTGTGATAAATGTTTTAACACCGAATGTCCCTTCCCTTTCAGCCCTGCTTCCCCCTCTCCCCCCCGCAATTTGGGTCTATGGCGCAAAATACGATGGGGTATGCCCGAAAACTCTTCGCTTCCACCTCCCCCTCCCTCTTCTTTCCATTCTCACATAGGCGTGAAAGAGCCAAGTTACCTACAGCGCAATAACTGTCTGACTATGGCAACCCCCGGGTCGAGAGAGGAACAAAAGAGCGCAAGGCTCGGGGATTACTGATCGGCAAGAACAACAACTTTCTGCTGTGTTCAGTGGGGGCTCTCTAGCTGTGTTGTCTGTCTTGCCCGTTTCTCCGTTTTGTCTGTCTGTCTTGTCTTGTCTTGTCTTGTTCTGTCTGCCCGTCTGCCCGTCTGCCCGTCTTCTCTCGTCTGATTGTTTCTTGTGTGTGGGTCGATGACAAATCGCTTCCTCTTTCGATGTGGATTAATCAGCCTGGCTTTTTATTCTAGCCAATCAGGGCCCTTCCCTACCACCCCCTCTTTTTCCTTTTTTAATCGATCCATCATTTTTGAAATTCCATTCCTTTTTTCTTTTTCCTTTTCTTTTTTTTTCCTTATGTTATCATTGAACCCCTTCCCGCCGTCTTACTCACAACTTACCACATCCTTTTTTCCTTTTCCCTCTCACCAAAGAACGAACGAACGAACCAGCGAGCCAACGGGCGAGTGAACGAACGAACGAAAGTGTGATAAAAACATTATTCTTTTTCTTTCTTTCTTTTTTCTTTTCCCCCTTTCTTTCTCCAAAGCAAAGGATATTTTCTATCAACTTGAGAGAGGTATTTATTTATTTTTTCCCCTTGGGTGTATCATACTGGTACTTGGAGGGGGGTTTTCTTTGCTCCCCTCGCGTTTTGGTTTGGTAGTGTTGGTGCTGGTGGTGGTTTCTCCAAGATTGACACTACCGCTATCCCAACCCGACCCGAACCTGACATTCGCTTTTTCTTCTTCTTTTACTTTGACTGATTTTGACTGAAGTGACTGACTAAATGCTTTGTCTGATGATAGTTAGAAGGTTTTTTTAAAAAAACAAAAAAAAACGCATTAGTCAAATAATAATCTTGCACCCCCAATCCGTAAAACTACCCCCCCCCCCCCCCCCCCCGCGCCGACAAGACAGGACAGCACGGGAACAGGCACTTTTCTTACGCAAATCCTTGAGGAACAACGAAACACAAAGTAGACCGTTTTTATAAAATGCAGCAGCCAACGCTCGCCCCGGCTCCTCATCCGCTACAGTCGCCCAGTGCACAGGTATTTCTTCCCTTTCTTCCCTTCCGCTCTTCCATTAGTCCCGCTATCCCGCCCTACCTCACCTTACTTTTTCACCCTTTGAACCTATTGCACGCTTACCATACCCACTCTCGCCTCTCCTCCCCTCTATCGTCGCCATCGCCATATCTCATCCCAACACCTGAAGGCGCGCAACAGCTAACATTGGTGGCCCATGCAGGAAGCAGCGAATACTGCAGAGCAGAGTTGGTACCCTCCTCACTTCCTAACCAGTTCTATCACTACCGCTTACTACCCCAGAGAGTGCACATCATCCCCCAAATCCTTGAATTCTTTTTATTCTTATTCTTTAACCTTCCCTCTTTGTTTCACGAGCAAATTGTTGTTGCGCGGTGGCTAACGACGAATCAAATATCTTCTACTCGCGCTACAGCTCTTCGTGCGCATCTGCTCCCACACATTCACTCTCCTCAACAACAACAGCAGGTCCAACAGCAACAGCAGAACGTCACGAGCCCCGATAGTAAACCAACCGACTCGGCAAGCCCCGACCTGAACATCGATCCAGCTATTAGTGGTGTTGGCGCTCCCGGGGGCGTGAGCAGTGTTCCGCAGAGTCCGGGTTTAACGACAATGGCGATTCAGGGCATGTCTCCGGGCTCGCAGGCGGCGATGGACCAGCATAGCGGTGCGGAAGAGACACAGGCGGAGGGATCTTCTGCGGGTAGGGGCCGTGGTGGGAAACGCGAATTGTCAACGAGTAAACGGGCGGCGCAGAATCGTGCAGCGCAGGTATGTTTACCCATTCCAGGCGAAAAAAAAAGAGTAAGAAGAGAAGGAGGGTCTGACGGAATGAATGATTGCAGAGAGCTTTCCGTCAACGCAAAGAAGGCTACATCAAAAAGCTAGAAGAACAAGTGAGGGACTTCAATCAGATGCAAGAATCCTATAAGCAGATACAGGCTGAGAACTATCAACTCCGCGACTACATCATCAACCTGCAGTCCCGCTTAATAGAGCACCAAGGCGAGGAAGCTGTCCCACCGCCACCTCTACCTCTACTAGGCTCCTCTTCCTCTACCGCTGGCGCTATCGCTCTACCTACCCCCACTGCTGCTGCTACCCTCCCCCAGCAGCAGCAACCACAACCACAACAACAACCCCCGCACTCTCCTCTTACAGACCCCTCGGCGCCAACGGCAAACATGGGCACCGTCGTCGAGCTCTCCAACAATCCAGCAGCCAACCCCTCGGCGAATAATCCCGCGGGTGCGAAGCGCGCGCACGAGGACGACGCGGCCAACGCCTTTCTGCAGAACGTGGCGGCAGCCGGGAATGGGTTTTTACAGCAGCAGGCGGCTGTCGCGGCGGCTGCAATCGCAGGAGCGGGAGCTGGAAGTGGTGGTGGCGGTGGAGGCAAGAGGTTGAAGAACGGGGATGAGGGTAGTGTTAATGGCGCCTAATCTCGGGACCTCTGCGCAGATTCCGGAAGGGAGCTATCGGGGTGGAAGCCATGGACGGGGTCCCCCCCCCTTTTTTCTTTTCCTGTTTGATTTTGCTTTCCTTGCTTTCCTCCTCTCCTTTTTTTTAGTCTGTTGGGATATAATTGTTGATACTGAAGGTGGGATGACGGGATGGCATGGCATGGCATGGGGCCGGGTGGGACGGGGTGGGGCGACCGGAATGGAGTGAGTTGTTATTCTCTTTCTTGCTCCTTTTCTTCCTTAGTTGTTGATGATGCGAGCGCACGAAATGGAATGAAATGGAACGGAGTAGAATGGATGTACGCGAAGTGATATCGATGCAACCACAAACAGATAGCGACAGAAGTTGAGCAGGTGATAATCAGTACATACGAAGTTTTTCTTTTTTGTGTCCCTTCTTTTTAGTTCCTTCACCTTTCTTTGGTATCGGCGAATAAGTGAATGACAATAAGTGAACGAAGGAAGACGTTTCTCCTTTGTTGGCGCAGGTTTTGTTTTTTTATTTACTTTAATTTATATATATCACGAAATGTACCGATTTTGTTATTATGATTATCATCGTGGACTTGGATTTTTTTGTTAATTTTTTTTCCATCCCAATACGGCCCTAGTTTTGGGTTAGGCTCGGTGCGAGAGCGAGTGATAATTTGTGCGTTTAGGATACAATTGTGGGAAAGGGGGGGAGGTTATCGACCGCAAGGTGGACAAGCAGACAGAAGAAACAAACCAGCGGATGAACAAACGGACAGGCGGTAATGAAAAAAAGTGCTTTAAAAAGCATTACCAAGTCGATGTTCCTGTTCCAATTAGTCAGTCAGTCAGTCAGTCAGTCAGTTTCCATGAGCAACATCGTAGCAGGCACGAGAAGAGGAGCGAACCAAGATGTACTCCCCCCCCGCCTCCTCCCACATCCCCTTCGTGACCCATCCCACCCCCTTGCCGCCTGTTCCCCCCTTCGCGAACATCGCCGCGCCCCTCCACGCATCGAGTACCACATTCCCGGCCCTGCGGACCCGCAACTCACTCCCGGCGGGGATGATCTCCCGGACCTCGCGGCGAACGCGTTCGTCGAATCCTTCGAAGGCGACGGCGCCGCCGGTCAGGAATACGTCCCTGAGCACGCGCTCCCTCACCCGCTCGTCCGCTATGCGCTGGAGTAGTATGTCGCCTGCGATCTCGATGACGCCGGCTTGGTCGAGTCCCGCCATGCCGGGCTGGAACACGACCTCGGGGACGCGGATGCGCTCGATGTTCAAGTGGATTTGGCTGCCCTGTGCCTGGTGCTCGGGGTCGTGCTCTCGCACGCCACGGGTGAAGGCGTGCAGGAGGGAGGCGCGCCAATCGCTTTTGGCCTCCTGTGTGTCGTTGCGGTCGAAGTGTGGGTCGTGCAGGAGGAGTTGGTCCTCAATTGCTTTGAGCTCTTTGGCGAGCTCGTTGTCCTCTTCGTCCTCGTCCGAGTTTGTGCCTAGGGTTATGTTGCGGTATACGCTCCAGTCGTCGTCGTTTGCGCCGAAATTGTCGTCGTCACCGCCGCCTCCGCCACCGGGTCCGCCTGATGTTCCGGGGGCACCGCCGCCCCCGCGACGGCGCTTTTTGGAAGGTGGGGAGTCGGAGGCTAGGTTTGCGATGGACTTCATGCGCATTTGTGACGCGAGGCTCTTGCGGTCCGAGAGTTCGTTGCGGAGACGTGTGCGGTCTTTTATCTTTGTTAGGACGGCTGCGCGCGCGGCGTGGCGTGTGGATAGCCAGGCGGGTAGGTCTGCTTCTCGCTTTGCTGCGTCCGCACGTTCCAGATCTTCCTGGCGCTGACGCTCGGCTTCCTTCTCGGCCTTGGCGCGGAGTCGGGCTTCGTGGTTGCTTTTCATCAGCTTCTGGTGGCGCTTCATCTTCTTGCTGTCGTCCGATAATTCCTCGTCCGGTATGTCGAGTAGTGGGAAAGAAGGCAGGGCGCTGTTCGCTGCGTCCTCTTCCGGTCCTACATCCTGCTTGCGTGCGCGGCGGATGGTTTTGTCGAGTTCTCGGATGGATTTTTCTAGCGCTGCCTCGTCTCGGAAGTCGTTTTGCTCGAGAAGGCGCTTGAAGTCACGTTTTGAGTCCGTCTCCTGCCGCGCTTGGAGTGTCTTCAAGAAGGCTAGTTCTTGCTCTTTTTTGATCAGTTTCTCGAGACGGACCTTGGCTGCTTGCTCTTGAAGCTTGCGGCCGCTTTCCTTGCGACGCTCGGCGATGCGGTCGAGTTCTTCCTGGGATTTTTCCACTTTTATCGTCTCCGTGAAGGGGAACTGGATTATTCTATCTTTCTCTAGCAGTGCTTCCGGCTTCAGGTAGTTTGCTACTTCTTCCTTGTAGTCCGGGCTTACGTAGCAGTGGTCTTTCATGAGCGCTTCGGCTTGCCAACTTTGAATCTTTGCCGGGAAGCCTGGGTATTTTAACTGGATAAGCTTGAGCATGTAGTCCGCAGATTGGGAGCCACCCCAATTTAGTCTTGTGGAGAGGTTCACGAGACCTTTCCCGTCCACCACGGGAATGAGGTGTGTGGCTGTATGTCCGGCGGAGAGGACGAGGCCGGTTTTCCCATTGTTGTAGTCGTACGAGAAGAGCGAGTCTATACCAAATATTACCGACGGCGCGTTGTAGCACTCAAAGAGCAGTTCGCTCATCACTATTCTCGGTCAGCCCACTCCCATTACAGACAAGAATAAAATGTAGAATGCACTCTTCCGATTATATCCAGGCACGCAAACCGCTTCAGTCATAACTATTGGATGCCCCACCCCACCGTCTCCCTCCTCACCAACACCTAGATTGATGAAGCAATAGTCCAATAGCGTTTCCATCTGGTCGAAATTGGAAACAACATTAGAATCGAACGGATTCTTGGCCTGCCCGCGCGAATTCGGATCCGCGAACACGTCGTTCCCGACCACCGTGTATGTCTTCTGCGCTTTGCGGTCGCGGTACTTGGACACCATTGGCGGGCAGGTTAAGCGTGGGAGAGGGTCATGGGAGAAGCCGGCGCGGGTCTGCCAGGAGCCTGTGACATGTTAGCATGTAGGCGCCGGAGGGAGGAAATTGGGGGGAAAGGGAGGAGTACCATTGTCGATCACGATGGCGATTTCGGAGTCGCTTTTGTAAGAGTCATTCCAGGTTGTTGCACTTGAGGTTGTGTAGGTTGGTGCTTCGCGGATGTCGTAGAGTTTTGGAGGTGGTAAGGGGGTAGATTCTCGAGGGGGTGTCGAGGGGGATGGCATTTTTGTTGATCCTGGTTTCCCTCGGAGGTGTTGATGGCAGTGGTAGGATGGTTAGTTCATGGAGGTATGTCGTGTCTTATGTAGTGCCGTTCGGAGGTGGCGGTGAGCTTACTATAGGGTCAAGTCGTCTAAGGGTGGTGGTTGTGAGGTTGGAATTGGGTTCCACGCCTCATAGTTGCTGCTGCAGGGGATGTCGCTAGCTTGTTGCACAACGGCCGCCCTGGGCTTGGTTGACTCTTTGCTATCGAGATGGAATCTTCCGATACGATTAGGATGCAGAGATATCACGAGAGGGTGACTTATTTATAGTACGGTATTGGCTCGAGGAGCTGTTTCGTCTGTCGGGGCTGATATCTACCGAGTTTGTTTACAGAAGCCCGAAAGAAAGCAGGCTCAAATTGACATTACCTATCCCCACGAGGCCGATATCTTTAATACGATCCATTAAAGCTACTTCGAGCTCGATCTACCCTACTAGTACCAGTAGTCTCCTCGATTCTTGGGGCTCACATCCCCCCGTTCATTCACACATTTTCATAACCATAATACTATCGCAATCGCAGCATCAATTGTTGAACCGAACACTTCAGACCCCCTCCCCTCTATATCACAGTGCCCGCCCAATCTAAACCGGCTCCTTCAAACTCTCTGTAGCTATATCACAACCTCCGTTAGCCCTATGCACGACTCCCAGTTCCCGTAATGGAAGGAAGGAAAGGGAAAAAATGCACCTTCAAGATGGAATAAAACGTTCGATTGGTAATTCTTAAACATCTGTGCAACTAGCTCGGTGTTCATATTTTGCACATTGATTTCCTGTTCAAAACTATGGTCAGCCTCGCATTTCTCCCCCACCTCCCCGCGGCCCAAATGGCCATACATGCAAGGTTTTATTCAACGTCATCACAGCTTCGTTGAGTTTTTCCTACATGGTGTGAGATAATGACCAGCGAAACAAGGAGAGAGGCGAAGCCGGATACGCACAACGTTCGTGATTATGCGGGAAAGGAGAAGCCCTGGGAGGTATTAGCTCGAGCTCGGTCGGGTAAAACACAATAGCGTGAAGCGGGGGTGGGGGAAGGTACCTTGCTGGTGCTCGTGTGGGGATTCCATGGTGTTTTGGGTGTTTGGCTGTTGGTGCTGACGCCGGTTGCTATTGATGGGCTTGATAATATGGTGATGGCAGTATTTGTGGAGATCACTTGGCGATCATGGTATATCACTCGTATTATGCTTTGGTGCAGGACAGAGTGTTATTCTATGCAGAGAGGGGGAGGACTTTTTGAAAGTGGACGGGTGAGGAGAAGTTTCTACGGCAAGAGTATTATGGTCTCTTCCAATGCCTGGGCTAGGGGAAATACCCAATAAAATATCTCGACCAAGATGACAGAATACTCTGTCCTGATAATGCGACTTGTATACGAGTATTTTACTCTTAATCGATGAGGGGGGGAGCTAGCCATTTTTGGGGAGAGGTCAGTGGATCATTGGCCATCAGAGGGCAAGCACTTGTGAGGCTCTTTCTTGGCATCCACCTGATTGGGACTGACTAGTTTTTTTCTTCCCGACAGTACGCTTGGGAGCAACCCCACTAAAACTTATAAAATCTCTACCTATTCGCCATAGCAATCGCAATCCGCCCGCCTCTCCCACCGGGCGGTCAATTCCAATTGCTCTAGTAGGAGCCTCGATAATGCTCTTCGCCATAACCCGATCGTACATCTGCGCCCAATGCCGATCCCGCGTTTTACGGAATGTCGCTCCAGGGCTGCTTCGTCTCTCATTCGTCACAAATTCACGGCGGAACAACTCTACCCTTCTGGCAGGGGGGCCCCCACAACCGAAACGTGGGGATACTTCTGATGACTACATGGACTCTCTAGTGGACTCTTTTATCGAGAGTGCCTTTAGCGGTACCTCCCTTCCTCGTCGGCCCGCGCCTGGTATCGGGAAAACCGATAATCAGCGCCACATTCTCCAAGCACTCCCGGACACATGGGAGGAGGCAGGAGTGCGACCTGTGGTGGCCAAGGCGCTCTTGGATACATACCCCAACACTACCAGACCCACCGACATACAGAAAAGAATCCTGCAGGGACTTAAAGCCGGTTACTCAGTTGCTGTCCGGGATCTCCCTGGCACGGGGAAGAGCTTCGCTATCGCTGCCTGGGTTTTAGGGCTTGAAAGGGCTATGAGAGAACCAGACCAAAGATCGAACTCGGGATTATCCCCAACCACCACTGCCTTTATCTTTGTTCCCACTGCTGATCTAGGAATTCAATATTACCTAATGATCAAAAGTTTGCTACTAGCATCGTCCTCCCGAGCTATTAGCTCGTCTCCAGACTCCTTCGTGCAGCTTCTGCATCGGAGAGTAAGCAGTACAGAATCACAGATAAACTTACTCTCGGAGAAACCAAATCCACACATCGTCATCGCCACGCCTGCAGCCGCTTTAGATATCATCTCTCATAAATCTGATTCCGTCAATGGATTATTAGATTTCTCACGGGCGACTGCATTTGTTCTCGATGAGTGTGACGCCTTAACCCCGAGAACCCATCCCTCCCGGCTCAAGGGGCGACCGGTACTCCCCCCCGGTGTTCGCGGGTCGATTTTCACACCGCCATTGGCTCCGAATTCGAGTATTGAGATACTACTTGACTGGGTTTTCAGACGGCGTAAAAGGGAGGCCGAGGCGCGGGAGGTGAAACCTGTTCAACCACAGTTGGTGCTTTCCTCTGCGACTTTGTCAGCGTCTCGGATGGCCAAGTTCATCCAGTCCGAGAATCCTCTGTGGATAGGTCACGAGGGAAATAGTTCTCTTAACCTCTACGACTTACCGAAAGCCTCTCACTTGCTAGCTATTGGCGACGAGAGCTCCGGGATCGATAAGATTGTAAGAGCGGTTGGTGACAATATCGTTCACCATGCGGTAGCCTATGACGTTAGTTCCGGGTTTATGAGAGACGCTCCAATTCCGAGGACGGCGCACTGGGAAACCGAACACATAACACAGAAGCTAGGGGAACTGCAGCTCTACGAGGCCGAGAACGCAGAATCTAGCTATCGGGCCGAGGTTCCCAAAGAGGAAAAAGATTCCTTGGCCCTCATGCCACTGGAATCATGGGATATGCCTAGTTCGCGGGCTAAAAGAGCCGGGTATCCTCCCGAAATCGCTGCAGAAGCTCTTCAAACCCTTTTAGAGCACGATAAATGGCCAAGGAATGCAATTGCTGCTATTGGCCAGGAGGCCAGTGTCAGGGCGTTTATCGAGGAATGCGCAAAGCTACGTATCAATGCAAGGGAGTTGACTGTAGACGATTGGAATAGAGATATGGAAAAGGAGGAGCGGATACCCATAGGAAGAACAGATATGCTGTTCGATCCCGAGATCAGGACATACTACAAAGAGCGAAATGAGCGAGGCGCCTGTCGGGATGAGACGATTGTTTGGGTTGCTAGTTTGGCCTCTGTGCGTGGGCTTGACGTCCCCGGGGTTTTCCATCTATACATCTTACATCGCCTTCAAAAGGCAAGAGAGTACACTACCTATTGCGGCAGAGTAGCTAGATGGCCATTTCCTACACTCGAGAAGGACGTCAAGGACCCAAGGAGTTTTGGACTCGGGGTGCGTCGCGGCGTAGGAAAGGTAGTAAGTCTACTTTTGGAAGACCATGCAGTTCCAGCCTCTGGCCTCAGGGCTTCATCCGTGGGCCATCAGGTCATTACGGATGATGGTTCGGACCGCGCTAATTGGTCCTGGCTGGAGGAAGGATTAATGGTTGCGAAGATCGGCTGTCACTTTCAAGACTATTACGGAGAGGCCGGCGAGTACCCTTGCGGGCCGGAAGTACGAACGCCCAAACTCACAAAACCGGGGGGTCCTCGGACCGCTCCGGGCCGCGCTTTCAATCTCTTGGATGCTGCACTTGGACCCGGCCCCATGCAAGAATCATCACTCTCTGAGCCCTTGAAAGAACCGTCACCTGATCGGATGCCCAGTGGCCTCTTCGGGCCACCCCAAGAGCAACCAAAGCAGGCGTCGGAAGAGGCCCAGCTTGAGCCCTCGACCGACCTGCCAGACCTGTCAGACGTGTGGAGCCTTCCCTTCCTTGACGGCTCTAGTAAACCCCGAGAAGAACCACAGCAACCAACCAGAAACACCGACAACGGCGATGAGGCCAACTTGTGGTCAGCCCTAAAGGATCCCGCACCCCCATCACAGGCCCCAGGCTTCTCTATTTTTAGGTCTCCGCGAGAAGACTTTGCACGGGAAAGGAGGGCAAGCAGGTTGCCCACCAGAGCAAACAACGCAGACGATGGATACTGGGAACCCCTAAAGATGTCTCGATGGAGCCAAGACCGTGGCCCCGACAGGTCTCAGGCCCCGGGAAGGGCTTCAATATTTGACATGCTTACTGTCCAAGAGCCGAGCTCCAAATGCAAGTCTCCACGAGAAGATTTCCGACCGGATCTGTGTCGTGACAGTGCGCAGGAAGAGAGGGAAAAAATGTTATCGCTCGAGATTTTGGACGCGGAAGAGGGATGCCGGCGGCCGTCGAACAGAGCTTGGAGGAAGGATTTTGGCGCAACATTACTGCCAGTCAAGGAGGCGGGAGTGGAGCTGCCGGAGAGCGTGGAGAAGGCTGAGGAAGCGAAGAAGGCGCCAAAGGCGGGGAGAGGGGCCAAGAGAAAGGGGGTAGCAAAAGCGCCGAAAAAGGCATCGGGGAAGGTGCCAAAAGAGGCGCCGGAAGAAGTATCGAAGGTGGGAAAAGTAGTGCCAAAAAGGGCACCGAAAGAGGCGCCGAAAAAGAGGTCGAAAGCAGTGCCGAAAAAGGGGTCGAAATAAATAGGTTTTCCGGTTTACTTCTGTACGTTAGAACAAAGGGCAACACGGGATAGATTTCTCTCTTCCTCTTTTCCTCCTTCCATCACTTTTCCTTCCTTTCCCCTTTCTGTCACATGGCCGTGGGCTCACAGTATGTTATGTATTGTCCGTGGACAAAATTGACCGCGGATCAACCATCGATGATAACGCACCCCTACTCATCACGCTGTGCTGTCAACACCACTTAAAGAACTTTCTCTAGCTCAAATATGAATTTCTACTATGTATTCTACCTTATACCTATATCCTTGGCCCCCTCCCTCGCTTTTAGTGATGGTGGTGTTGGTGGGGGAGTGTTGTTGTCATGGCTTAATTTTTTCTCTCTTGGTTGATCCGCGGTTAATTTTGTCCACGGACAATAATAACACTACAAGGAAGAGGAAGGAAGATATATTTAATAAGATACCAAGAGCCCAGATTTCAGCAAGAGTCACCAACCCCCCTAGCCAAAAGAGAAAAATCAAAGGAGAGAAAGCGGACAAAACTCGGCCACCTGCGTACACTGCCGACGTTTTCTTCTTCCCTTCTTTCCCTTTTCCATTTTCCCCTTTCCTTCTAAAACTCGTGGGCGGGTTAAGGTTCGTGTTGGAATTTGCCCCAATGTGCGGAAGCGAAATGGTAAAGACTTCTGCGCAACTTCAACTCGGGGAGCGCAAGGAAGCCTAGCCGATACGAAATAGCCGCCGTATAAGTTAATCAAGAACCAACCAACCATGTCTCTCCACTACATAGGAGATAACCCCATAGGACGGAATGACATACCGGTAGGAAAGAAAGGCTTGCGATGAAGCAGTTTTTTGAGGACAATGAAAGACAGTAACAAGAAATTCAACAGTTCGACTGGGTGGGGGAGGGGGGGCGGGGGGCGGAAATGCTTTATCGTGCATAGCGTAGGACACAGTGACTTTTTTACCAAACGCCGGTAATTTGGGATTGTGACGCACTGGGAAAGGGTTGGAGAGGTAATATATTGGGGTCACGATACTGTACTGTGCATAAGGAACTCGGCTTTGGATCTCAGAAGTGGAGAAGAAAAGGGGAAGAAATAGCCACCCAGTTACGGTACAGGTAACAAGACACCTCCTCCCTGTTCCAAACAAAGAAGGGACAAACATGGCGCTCTTCGGTGGTGGTGGTAATTTTATTACTTAACTTATGGAGCAAGCTGTAATTCACGATATGATGTTGTTAATTTATGCACAATACTGTTACGTATGTACACTGTCGTATTGTTCGAGCACTAGCTGCTGCTGCTGCTGGAGTGATGGCGACTGGCTATAGTAGCTGGTGGGTCATCAAGATTTCCGTATTGTGGGTTTTCACTGCAAGTCGTTCCCTCCCTGTCGTATGGTATCGTACACGAAATCCGCACTGTGTTCGGGCCGGGCACAGAAAGGGAGGGAGAGAAAATGACTGGTATGATATTCGTGATGTATAGCCTCGTTCCAAGAGTTCTCGCACCCAGGGCGGTACTGTGACACCAAGGGCTATAATACATCTAGTATAAAAATTTGCCACAGTATGATACTACACCAGCCAGGGTGCGAGAGCTTTTGGAACGAGGTTGTGCATCCTGTGCTAGGGCTGTGGGGTTGTAATACTGTGGGTAGAAGAGCGGGTGGTAGGTATTAGGTTGTTGTAGATTACGCTGGAGGGGGTTGGTCGGCTGGCCGGCTGGCCATAGGCTATCATAGATAGGGCTGTGGATTCTCGATGTTGACTGGGAGGGAACAAATTGTTCATCTAGGACAGGGCAAGCTGAGGGAGCGGTCAAGGCAGTTCGGTACATATCATTCTCCGTGGTTCCACTGTCGAGAGGTTTCTGCAGACTGATCGTGTTTGGAGAATAGGGCCGTTCGTCCTGTCAATGATATCATACCAAAGTCGCTGATCCCCAAGTGCCCCGCCCTCTGGATGTTTTGCTTAGCCACATTCACATATACCCTCAAGACGTGAACCCCAGATGTTCTCTATAATGTAACGTCTATTCCGCAAAGCTATCATTGAGCCAATCACCACAACGTAGTTCTATCGCGCACAGGGGAAGGTCGAATAACCCACAAAGACACTAAAAATACGATATCCCCAGGACGCAAAAGAAAACTAGAGATAAAGAGCTCCGCATTTAAAAAGCAGACTGGTTGAAAGTCCATTACTCCCTGCCCCACCATGTACCAAATCCCATTGTAAAAAAATGAAAAGGAGAGAAAGCCACCCTTTAAAAAGAAAAAGAAGAAGACCAAACACCGAATAGATGAATACCGAGTGAGTCTAAAGATCTGTTTGGGTAAAATGTTTGTGAAAGAAGAGTAAGTTAGATGGAAAGGATCTATGGAGGAAACCCCTAGCAAGCGGACAAAGGAAAGGACAACAGCGCAAGCCCTAGTATCACAACTTGAGCGTGCGTGGAAGAGTCTATTCGACAGTTTCGGCCGGGGCGCAGGAACAGAAGAGGTTAAGGTCACCGAAAGCTGTGGTCCCCATTAGTTCGAACACATCAAAAGGGCTAGTCTATACTATACGAACAGTCATCAACTCTAGTCACGGTCGGCCAGAACTTTCTATCCTTCAAGTAGGCCAACGGGAATGCGGCCTGGCTTCTGCCATACGGACGACTCCACTCGTCGGTGAGGAGATCCTTCTGGGTGTGGGGGCTGTACTTCAAAACATTGCCCTCGCGGGGTTGTTCGCCCGACTCGACCGCTGCAATTTCCTTACGAATAGAAATCAAAGCATCACAGAAGCGATCAAGTTCTTGGAGATTCTCGGATTCAGTAGGTTCAATCATGAGAGTTCCGTTAACGGGCCAGGACATAGTGGGAGCATGGAACCCGTAATCCTGGAGACGCTTAGCAATATCGATAGCTTCAATGCCGGCACTCTCCTTGAATCCCCGAAGGTCGAGGATAAACTCGTGGGCGCAGCGCGAGTTGCAGTTAGTATACAGAACCTTGTAATGAGGAGCCAGGCGAGAGGCCATATAATTAGCGTTCAACAATGTAATTTTAGTAGCATGAGCCAAACCGCGACCGCCTATGACACCGATTAGTACGTAACAGCAAATAAAGGAGTTACTCTCTTACCCATCATCTTAATATATGACCAGGAAATGGGCAAGATGCTTGCGGATCCCCAAGGAGCGGCTGAAATTGGTGCAATAGCCTGCTCCCCCCCAGTCTTGACAAGAGGATGTCCAGGTAGGAATGGAGCCAAATGACCCTTCACGCCAATAGGGCCAACACCGGGCCCTCCACCTCCATGAGGAATACAGAAGGTCTTGTGCAAGTTCAAATGACAGACATCAGCTCCAATCTCCCCGGGGCTGCAGAGGCCAATCTGAGCATTCATATTGGCGCCATCCATGTAGACTTGCCCTCCATGAGCGTGGATAATTTCACAAGCCTTCTTGACACCTGGCTCGAAAACACCATAGGTACTTGGGTAAGTGACCATGAAAGCGCCAAGTGTGTCTTTGTATGTCTCAGCCTTCGCCTCAAGGTCAAGAATATCCAAATTGCCACTCTTAGGATCACATTTGACAGTGACAACCCTCATCCCTGCCATAGATGCAGATGCTGGATTGGTACCGTGAGCGGACTGAGGGATGATGCAGACGTCCCGATGCCCCTGACCAATTGAATTAAGATACGCACGAATAACGCGAAGCCCAGCAAATTCGCCCTGAGCGCCAGAGTTTGGCTGAAGGGAAACGGCATCGAAGCCGGTGATATCGGCCAAGTCAGCCTCGAGTTCGGTAGTTAGTTGCTTGTAACCCTCCGCCTGCTCGAGAGGCACAAATGGATGAAGGGAGTTGAATTCCGGCCAAGAGAGAGGAATCATTTCAGTAGTCGAGTTAAGCTTCATGGTGCATGACCCTAGAGGAATCATAGAATTGGCTAATGACAAATCCTTTGACTGAAGATGGTGGAGATATCTCAGCATTTCCGCTTCCGAGTGATAGCTATTGAATACGGGATGTCTAAGGTATTGTGAAGTTCTCTTGAACGCCTTAGGCAAACTAGCAGGGTGGCCGGGTCTGATTCCCAAGTCGTCGGCAATCTCCTGACAGAATTGCTCCCACTTTGGTTTACCGGGGGGCTTCTGAGAAAATGCCGAAAACGCTGCAAAGATATCCCGCATGTCCTGCTGGGTGACCGTCTCATCGACCGAGACTGCTACCCTCTGGCTATCAAGAACTCTAACGTTAATCCCATACCATTCAACAAACTTGGTAGCTAGATCCTTGGGATCCTTGACTTCGACAATTACAGTATCAAAGCTTGCTCCAGAAGACTTGTTCCCAGGATTGACCTCGAAACCCATTCTGAGAAGACCTTCCTTGAGAATCTTTGCCAAGCCATAAACCTGCTCGGCAATCTCCCTGAGACCCTTGGGCCCGTGGTACACTGCATACATAGCGCTCATATTTGCCAATAGAGCCTGAGCAGTACAGATATTACTGGTGGCCTTCTCACGGCGAATGTGTTGCTCTCTTGTCTGGAGCGAAAGCCTATAAGCCTTATCACCAAGGCGATCCTTAGAGACACCGATAAGTCTTCCAGGCATCTTGCGCTTGCCGCTATCCGAAGTTGCAAAGAAGGCTGCATGAGGACCACCGTAACCCATTGGCACACCAAATCTCTGGGAATTACCAAAGGCGATATCCGCACCAAATTCTCCAGGGGGTTTCAATATAGTAAGGGCGAGCAAATCTGTCGCTACGGAAAGTGGTGCACCTAGCTTGTGAACCGACTCGGAAAGTTTAGAATAGTCGTTGATGCTTCCATCGGTCGCCGGATACTGAACCAAGACCCCAACCAAGTCCTCACCCAACTTTTCGACGGATGCAAGATCTAAAGCGTCTCCGATCTGAACACTAATTCCGAACCCTTCCGCACGAGAGTTAAGAGCCGCGATTGTCTGCGGATGAACCTTGTTGTCGACAAAAAATGTCTTATTTGGGCGCTTTTGGCGTGACCGCGGAAGCGATGCCAAGGACATAGTCATGGCCTCAGACGCAGCTGTCGCTTCATCAAGGACAGATGCATTGGCGATAGCAAGGCCGGTAAGATCAGTGACAACTGTCTGGAAGTTGATTAATGATTCGAGGCGACCTTGAAGAAGCCGAATTTAGCAAGAAAAAGAAAAAAGTGCCAAAAAAAGCATGATAATGCGTACCCTGAGAGATTTCTGCTTGATATGGTGTGTAAGATGTGTACCACTCGGGACTCTCCAAGACATTCCTAGCGATTACCGCCGGAGTTTTCGTACCATAGTAACCGGTGCCAATGTAGCTCCGCATGACCTTGTTCTTACTCGCGATAGTCCTCAACCTCGCCAGAAGCTGAGTCTCGCTCAGACCATTATCTGGCTGAACCTTCAACTTCCTCTCAGAAAGAATATTGGCTGGCAAAACATCGTTCACAAACGCATCCAGACTACCGTACCCAAGAGATCTAAGCATAAGCTGAATCTCCTCCTTATTAGGCCCAATATGACGCCTCTGGAAGGTATCCAAAGGGGCATAAATCGACACAGGCTCCTCAAACTCGGTTTCGACCACCTTAAAGTACTGCCGAATTGATCCGGAAACTCTATCGGGTCCCAATGGGACTCTCGGAAAGGGTGTGAAAATTGAAGGGTCCTCTATATTTTCTGGTTCGACAACAGTAGAGTGCTTGCGGTTTGGCACCCTGGGGATTATTGCCAGGTGCCTAACATGGTAAATTGAACCGTGCCCCCGAATGAATTTCGAACGGAGGACCGAATCCTTACTGGCCAGAGCCAAAGGTGAGGAACTGGTAGAGGCGATTCCACGACCAGCTGCCAAACGACGCACGGTAAGGGTAGACATGGTGCGGTCTGAGTTCTAACAAACCGGAAGGGCAAAAAAAAAAAAAAAAAACCTTATCTACAAGTAGCAGGGGGGATGTTTTTCGCACACGAGTGAGTGTGGAGTCGGAGGGGGAGGGTAGTGAGGAGGATGAGGGGGTGATGAGTGAGGATGAGTGAGGATGAGGTGCTGGCACGGATGGTAGAGAGGGCTAAGAGGGAGAGGGAGAGGAGAGCCTGAAGGGCAAAGGGAAGGTGGGGGAGGATTCGGGAAGATGAAGGGACTCTACTGTCATTATATCATAGTTGTTTTCACGGCAAAGTCTGGTTTAGAGACTGTAGGGCCTATTCTTGATTAGGGCCATAAGCTTTACCGGTAGAGTACTTGTCCCCCGAAAGAAGTATGATACCCGAAGACAGAAAGGGGGGGGGTATATTTTGTATGGGCGCTCACACACCACTAGACATTTTACCCATACAATATATATTTTTAATCCCTGTTTTCGGGTACTTCTTTGGGGGGACAAAGTAGCATGCGTGCCCCAAATGGAAAAGTTTATAAAAATTAAAATAAAATAAAATAATAAAAATAATAATAAAAATTAAAATATTAAAATATTAAAAATTAAAATTAAAATTAAAATATTAAAAATTAAAAATGCAAGAGTGAGACGAACCAAAAACGGGCCAGTGAGAGAAGAGGAAAGAAAAGAAGAAACAGGGCCATGCCCGAAAGGAGTGGAGGAGAGCCTGTACCAGGAAAAAAAGGGGGGGCGGAGGGGCTGGCGGAGATACTTGTACCTTCAATTTGGGAGGAAAGAAACCTGCTGCTGCTGCGATCTACTCTATCTGTTCTTCTGTCAAGTAAATTTATCCTGTTCTGTGGTGTATTGTACGATACTGGTGTCCATACAATCACCGCCCTTCCTTGAACCCTTCCTCTCTATTGTTACAAGTACTACCACTGTTATTATTATTATTATTATTATTATTATTATTATTTTCTCTTTCTCTGGTAAACTTCGCCTCCAACCTTGCGCTGCACAGTCAACAAGAAAAACTCGCCTCCTGTTCCTAACCCCTTCACCCGTTGCCAGCCAACCAGCCAACCAGTCAATAAGGACAAGGGGAAGGAAAAAAAAAACTGTTCGACACAACTACTCTCACCCTTACCCGAACACCTCTCCATTTAGGGCATAGCTATCGCCAAGGTGGAATTTTCGCTTCTCCCTGCTCCCACCTCAGGACAATCCCCCTCCCCGCCTCCGCTAACCTTCTAATACAATCACCTCTTCCACCTTCAAATTTACCAACGTCTCCATCACCTCATACATCTCCTACTCGATTCCCCTGCGCTCACCTCTTTACCACAAAGAGAAAGAAAGAAAAGAAAAAAAGAGAAGAAAAGGAAGAAGGGAGCAAGTAGAAGGCTATCGGCAGCAGAAGCGACACATCACGACCAGCGGTTGATACCCCCCCGCCCCGAAGAAAACAAAAGCAAAAAAATCAGAGAGAGAAAACAATGAACGGCGACATCGGTGTCAAAAAAGCCGCAATGAATAAGGTGAAGCAAGTTGCGAACGCGGCCACTGGGGGCGGCGCTATTGCAAACGGCAACAAGAAGAGGAGAAAGGGTCAGGATCTGAAGCCCATCATCACCGGGGAGCAACAGAATGGTAGTTCGCCGCCCGTACCTGCGACCATCGCAGGTAGCAAGCAGAGGTATTTGCCCTCCCCCTGATTCCTCCCCCTTCCTTTACACCTTGCCTTAGTGGGGACTCATTTTGCGCTTTATCCCCTTCATTCTCCACCTCCCCTCTCTTCCCCGCTTCCCCCCGCCCCCTTTTGTGCTGAACTGGTGCTTTTCACCGGATGTCTTGCATCCCTCATCTCTCCCATTTTCACTTTTCTCCCCTCTCGCCTCATACCTTATTGACGAGCACGTTTGAATGTCCTCCCTAGTGATGTAAGCACACAATCTCCATTATCGCATCAAAAGTCAACATCGACCGTTGCTATTACTACTACCCCACCCAATGATACGCCTACATCTGCGACGTCCGCAAACTCTAGAGTCTCCTCATCGTCACGGACGGGTGAAGAGGACGAGGGGAACACGGCTGACGAGGAGGATTACGAGGATTATTGCAAAGGAGGATATCATCCTGTGACGGTTGGAGAGATGTTTAAGGACGGCAGGTATGAAGTACTTCGGAAACTAGGGTGGGGCCATTTCTCTACCGTCTGGCTATCGAGGGACAACCAAACCGGCCAACACGTAGCTTTGAAGGTTGTTCGAAGCGCTTCCCATTATACAGAGACTGCCTTGGACGAGATCAAGCTGCTACAACGGATAGTCGCTGCGAAGCCGACGCACCCTGGTAAAGCCCACGTTGTATCCCTGCTGGATTCCTTCGAGCATAGGGGGCCCAATGGCAACCATGTTTGCATGGTGTTTGAGGTGCTCGGGGAGAACCTGTTGGGATTGATCAAACGATATAACCATCGTGGAATACCCATGGGCCTCGTCAAGCAGATTACAAAGCAGGTTTTACTGGGCCTCGACTACCTTCATCGAGAATGCGGCATCATCCATACGGATCTGAAACCGGAGAATGTTTTGATTGAGATTGGAGATGTAGAACAGATTGTGCGAACATATGTCAGCGAGGAGAGCAAGAAGGGCGGCGGCTTGACCCCTGGAGACAAAGGCGACAGAAACGGGAGGCGCAGGAGAAGGACCTTGATCACTGGGAGTCAGCCATTGCCCAGTCCAATCAATGCTAGTTTTGCACATAGGCCCGATGACCTGCCGAGCGTGGGTGGACTGAAAAATAGCCATAGTTCACTGAGTAGGTTAATGGCTAGCGCCGCCGCTGATTCGAATGGAAGCTCAGAGGCGTCATTCAATAGCGGAAACGAGAGGGATGATCAATCGTATAAGGTCCGGGAGAAGACAGCGTAAGCATTTAGCACTACCAAGGAATCTATTATCGTAGTGCTAACGTGCGGTTCATAGGGATGTTATAACGAGAGAGGTTTCTGGAATCTCGCTCGATAAGGCCGGGTCGGATTCCGATATGATCCCGGGACTTGAAACCATCTCTGTCAAAATCGCAGATCTCGGGAATGCCTGCTGGGTAAACCACCACTTCACCAACGACATTCAGACCAGACAATACAGATCTCCGGAAGTCATCCTTGGCGCCAAATGGGGAGCTAGTACGGATATCTGGAGCATGGCTTGCATGGTAACATTTTACAAACTCTGACCCCAACCATCACACTAATAATTGACTAGGTTTTTGAACTCATCACCGGCGACTACCTGTTCGACCCTCAATCAGGTACCAAGTACGGCAAGGATGACGACCATATTGCGCAGATCATCGAGCTTCTCGGTAGCTTTCCCCGCCACCTTTGCATGGCGGGTAAGTGGTCTATGGAAATATTCAACCGCAAAGGCGAGCTCCGAAACATCCACCGCCTCCGCCACTGGGCTCTCCCCGACGTCCTCCGAGAGAAATACCACTTTTCGCGTGAGGATTCTGAGCAGATATCTGAGCTCTTGCTACCAATGTTAGAATTGAACCCGGAGAAGCGTGCGAATGCTGGCGGGATGAGCAATCACGGCTTCATCAAGGAAGCTGTAAGTATGGAGAGTAAAAACGTGGATGTCACCGTGGGAAGTAGAGGTGGAATCGAAGGTTGGGCATGCGAGATTAAGAAGAGATAGACAAAGACGGAAAGGAGTCTTTCTTTAATTCTTTTATGTTTTTCCCATTGCTTTCCGAAATTTCCTAGCTTCGTTATCTTTTTCTATTAACTGGACGTATTATTCTATTAGGGGTCATTCTTTACTTTTTTTTATACTTTTCTTTTTTTTGTGCTCTTTCATTCCTCCCTTTTTCCTTCCGCCTTAATGTGGAAACGTGCTGGTGATATGATAGCTGAGGCACGGCGAGGCAAGTAGAGTAGAGGTGGGGATGTGGCATGTGGGATAGCTACCTGGTGGCAAACTATGATATGATGGTAGCATGGCATACAAGCGCTCAGGAAGCGAGGCAAGCACGGGAGGCGTGGCGGTGAAGGGGGGGGGGACAGATACTTTGCGTACTGCACTGCGCCGTACTGTATAGTGCGCTGCCCTTGGGACTTGCTTTATAAACGTACCATACAATACCTGCTATACCAACCATACCATACTGCTGCGGCAAAACATACAAACAAAAACCCACTTGTACTTGTGAAGCACGGTGGGATACCATCGGCATAGCAGGGCGGGCGGGCGTTTTTTCTCCAATTTCTCCCGCAATCCTGGCCCGCGAGTGAACGTTTGGCACACATGTTCACCACCCATCACTCGGGACAGAAGATGAGAATGGGAAAAAAAGGTATCCGTGGAGGAATAGCGATGGGGTACCATCTATCACCATAAGACCGAGCGGGGAGTGTTGGTATAGGGAATTTGGATGGATGAAGGTTTGCTTAGGGGGGGGGTAGCTCAAAGGAAGAAAGGAGGACTTGCATTGTGTGATAGAGTATGACACCGTCGCTGCGGGATTGGTTAAACCACCCCCTAAGCCTCCGGGCTAGCGGGCGAGTATTGTACATTACCGCGCTGTTGTACGGTGAGGTATTACATTCGGGTGGCTGTCGGGAAAGAATTGGTGTCGTGGGCGTAGTAGATTTGTGGGTTGTGTCTGTGTAGGTGTATATATGGGAGAGGGTGGTTAGAGTCTTGGGAGGTTTTTATTCTCTTTTTTTTGTAAAGCAACGGAAAGATGGTTGTGATGGTTGTGATGGTTGAGCCGTGGTCTATGTGGTCTTGCTTTCTTGCTTGCTTGTCAGTAGCTAGATTCTGTTCTGTTCTGTTTTCCCTTCTTTTTCCTTTCTTGGAGTGAAGAGAGAGAGAGAGAGAGAGAGAGAAAAATTAACTTGTGCTTGGTTAATTGCCATCTCACATGTGCATTGGATGTGAGCCAAGGCCGAGACTTGGACAGAGTGAAAACGGAGAGGGCCAAGTGGGGCAAACCGGATTTCTGGATGTTTGAGTAGCACGGGACGTTCATCGCCGCGCATGAACATTACCCAGAGTTCAAGATGCAACTACTGTGGGGCCAGGATGAAGTGAAAACTAGATTCCTTTTCGTCGGCAGAATGCTCCTATACATCTCCTTCAGCCACAGTGATTTCGACTAGAATTATATATATAAAAAAACACCGTTTTATGAAGAGCTTTTTTTGCTATCATATATGGGTTGGTATAATCCATAAACCAATATGCTACCGATATATCCACGATATAACCACTTCCTCTGCTTGCAAATGTGAACTAGCAGTACTACCTACTACGTTAGAGAATGAATCTTGGAAGTTAGCTAGGCCATCTGCCATTTAAGTTATCGGTCGCACTATGTGTATGCATAAGAGGGGAGCACTGTATTCTCCTCAAGTTGTAGTAGGGGGGCAAAGATTCGGTCAATCCTGGCTGACAGCAAAAGTCTCCGGATCCATGTTGAGCCAAGTTTATCCCCTTTCTGGAGTGCAATGATAGGTAAGTTGGGTTTCAGTATACATGGGGGGGGGGCGCTAAAGTCTGGACGTCCGAGAGGGGGGGGGTTC
>Ga0307513_10000535_pt1 | contig 54265 bp, 43 predicted proteins | sample 15_EM_MG_FD_202174 | JGI IMG/M metagenome (GOLD analysis project Ga0307513, IMG submission 202174) | Populus trichocarpa ectomycorrhiza microbial communities from riparian zone in the Pacific Northwest, United States - 15_EM | ecosystem: Host-associated > Plants > Roots > Unclassified | place... | reverse complement strand
ACTTCGCGGGTACGGCGCCGCTGCGAACCATCGTCCACGAACCGGCCGCCGCGCCGCAGTTCTCGACCGGCGAACATGTTCTCGGCGATCGACAGGTTGGGGAAGAGACTGAGTTCCTGATGGATGATGCCGATGCCGCGGGCCATCGCCTCCCGCGGGTCCGAGAGCGTCACTACCTCCCCGTCCAGCAGGATCTCACCAGTGGTGGGTTGCTCGGAACCGGAAAGGATCTTCATCAGGGTGGACTTGCCGGCTCCGTTCTCCCCCACCAGCACGTTGACCTTGCCGCGGTAGGCGGTGAACGTGACGTCCTTGAGTGCACGCACTCCGCCGTAACTCTTGCTGACCCCGCGCGCGACCAGGACCTCGGACGGCCCTGTCTCCGGGCCGGTCACGGGGCGACCTCGACCGAGGTCGGCACCAGGAAGATCTGCCCGGGCGTGAGTTCCGAGAAGGCCCCGTAGAAGGTGACCTCCTTACCGGTGAGGCCCTTCACATCCAGCTTTCCGGTCACGTCGCTCTTCACCCGGGCGTTGATCTGATTGGCCACGTTCGCGTAGTCGATCTGATTGGTGAAGTCGCCGAACGAGATGAAGCCGACGGCGTCCCGTACGGCCGTGCCGGCGATGACCGGCCCGGTGGCGATGTTCAGGACCACCGCCTTGGCGCCGGCAGTCCCGGGCACCGCGACCGTGACCGGCCCGGTGGCAGAACCGGTGTCGACCTTGGTGACCGTTCCCGTTCCCTTGACCAGGTACGCGAACGGGCTGCCCGTGCCGGCCTGGTGGCCGTACTTCCTGCCTGCAGCATGGGCGTCGTCCGCGATCGCGGCGGCCACCGTTGTGACGTCGACGGCCTTGTCATGAACGGTAGGGACGATCTTGGAAGACCAAACCCCGTCCACATAGGCCTTCGGGGTCAGCGCCGCCGTACCCTCCGCGGCAGCGGCCGACTGCTTCGACTCATACACGTAGATGCCCGGGACTTTCGAGCAGGCGGACAGCGATACCACCAGCAGCAAGCCGGACATCCCAGCCCACCAGCGCGATCCACACCTCATCTGAATATCCATTCATCGGCGACTGGACATGCATGTACTGTGGAGTTCAATGGTGGAGTTGTCAATGGGGCCTTCTCGACCACGTTCGGATCGCCGTCGTCGGGGACACTGATCCGCCGGGATACGCTTCGATCCGGCATCAGGGGAGGTATCAGTGAGCTCAGGGGGCGCGGTGAACCTCGGCGGGGGCAGTTACGGCGTCGCCAACGAGCACGTCCGGCTCCTCACCAAGGTTGCCCGGATGTACCACGAACGCGGCATGCGCCAGCCGCAGATCGCAGCTCACCTGCACATTTCCCAGCCGCGGGTCTCACGCCTGCTCAAGCAAGCGGTCGAGGCGGGCATTGTCCGCACCGCCGTCGTCACCCCACCCGGCGTCCATGCCGAGCTCGAGGAGGCGGTGGAGGATCGCTTCGGGCTCTCCGAGGTGGTCGTGGCCGACACCGACGGGCTCACCGACGAGGTGGCAGTCACCCAGGCGATCGCCTCGGCGGCTGCTGTCTATCTCGAGACCACCCTGGCGCGGGACGACCGGGTCGGCATCTCCTCCTGGAGCGCCACCCTGCTGGCCACCGTCGACGCCATGCATCCCGCCCCGAGCCTGGCCGCCGAGCGTGTCGTCCAGATCCTCGGCGGCGTCGGCACCAGCGCCGCACAGAGCCTGGCCACGCGACTCACCGGCGGGCTGGCCCGCAACACCCGGGCCGAGGCGGTGTATCTGGTGGCCCCGGGTCTGGTGGCCACCCCTGAGATGCGATCGGCTCTCCTGCAGGAACCCAGTATCGCTGCTGTCCTGAAGGCGTGTGACGACCTGACCGTGGCGCTGGTCGGGGTGGGCAGTCTCGAGCCTTCCAAACTGCTTCGGCAGAGCGGCAACGCCATCGCCGACGTGGAGGAGAACCGACTGCGCGAACTCGGTGCGATCGGAGACGTGTGCATGCGTTTCTTCGACGCGAGCGGCCGGCACATCGCCTCCGACCTCGACGACCGGGTACTCGGCATCAGCGCCGAGACCCTGAAGGACGTGCCCCGGCGGGTCGGGGTGGCCGGTGGCGAGCGCAAGTGGCGGGCTATCCGGGCCGCCCTCGAAGGCGGCTGGCTCAGCGTGCTGATCACCGACCAGGCGACGGCGTCAGAACTGGTTCGCTGAACCTCAGCGGTCGGGACCGATTGGCCCTCTGGCACCGACCACGCAATCACCGCTCAGCGCCGCACTTTTGGCCATCGCCTACACCGGCGGCCCTGAAACCGGCGGCAGCAGAGTGAGATCCGTCGAGTAGGCAGGCAGGGAGGCGGAAAGGGCCCGCTATCGACCGAGAGCCTTGGTTCGCCATTCCTTGACAGCCTTTCAGCTGTGCCACATGCTGAAGTGTCTAGACATTCATCTATGAATATCTATTCATCCCTCAGAGAAGAGGTCGCCTGTGAACAGGTCCACCCCTCGGCGTATATCGAGCCCCTGGGTACGGCGTGGCATCGCAGTGCTCGCGGTCGCGGCGTGCGCGCTGGCCACAGTTACTCCTTCGGGCGTCGCGAGTGCCGCCACGGCCCACAAGGCAGGTGGCGCGAGTGACTCCGAGAAGCCGCGCACGATCGTCACCACGGACATGGAGCAGGACGACTACGCGTCCCTGATCAGGTACCTGCTGTACACGAACGACCTGGACACCGAAGGAATCATCTACACCAGCGGCCGTTTCCACTGGGCGGGCGACGGTAAGGGGACCCTCTTCTATCTGCCCGGCAGAGAGTATTCGACGCCTCAGACGTCGTGGCGCTGGACGGGGACCCGCACCATCCAGGACAAGGCGCTACGCGCCTACGCCGAGGTGTACCCGAACCTTCGTCGCCAAGATCCTGCCTACCCCGCTCCGGCGTCTCTATTGTCGAAGGTGAGGGTCGGCAACATCGACTTCGAGAATGAGATCGACCACGACACCGACGGATCGAATCTGATCCGTAACGTCCTTCTCGACCGTGACCCGCAGCCCGTGTACCTGCAGGCATGGGGTGGCACGAGCACGATCGCCCGGGCCTTGAAGTCCATTCAGGAGCGCTACTCCACGACATCGCAGTGGAAACAGATCCAGGCTGGCGTGTCCAAGAAGGCCGTAATCCTTGCCAGCGGCTTCCAGGACGACACCTACGCCCAGTACATCGCACCAACCTGGCCCAACGTCCGCGTCGAGAACCTTCAGACCGGCTACGCGGCCTGGGGATACAACTGCAACTTCGGTGGCCGGGGCAACGTCCGCGGACTGCCACACGATCGCGTCTACTTCACCGGCGCATGGATCAAGAAGAATATTCAGATCGGCCCGCTCGGCTCGCTCTACCGTTCGTGGCTCGACGGCCAGGCCATGCCGGGCGACCAACTGGACATCTTCGGTGACCCGGCGAAGGCCTCCACCGGCTGGTGCCCGCCGCTGCAGCCCTACGACTTCCTGTCCGAAGGCGACAACGTGGCCTTCAACCCCTTGCTCAACACCGGGATCGAGAACCCGGCCAACCCCCTTCTCGGCGGCTGGGGTGGGCGCTCGACACAGACCACGACATCGCCCGACCTGTGGACCATGGCGGGCACCGAAAAGGATGAAACCGGAACCGACGTCGCCAACTACACCACTCTGCGGTGGGCCGGAGCAGCGCAGAACGACTTCGCCGCCCGCATGCAGTGGACACTGACACCGAGCTACCGCCAGGCGAACCACGCGCCCGGCGTCGCCATTCTCGACGGAGGCAGTCTCCGCGCACGAGCGGGCTCCACGGTCAGCCTGGCCGGCCTGGTCACGGACCCTGACCGGGACCGCGTGACCACGAAGTGGTGGCAGTACCGCGAAGAGGGCACCTACGCCGGCCCTGTGACCATCACCGACAAGGGACACGGTCTGGCCCGGGTGACCATCCCGGCCGATGCCAAGGCGGGGCAGAGCATCTCCGTCATCTTTCAAGGCACCGACAGCGGTGATTTCCCGCTTACCCGATACGACCGAGTGACCATCAGCGTGACCTGACCGGTCCAACAGAACGGTCCGGGTGTCCGACGGTCCACTCACGCCGTCCGACACCCGGACTTGACCGAATGCCGTTGGTGTACACCGGCAGATTACAGACGAGGCAGAGCATGGCTCTGACCTGCACAGACGGTCTCTGACTGGAGCGATTGCTCCCGTATTGCTCCGGGAGCGTCACTCCGGACGTACGCACCGATCGTCCGGCTGAAACACTGGGAGTAGCGAGCTGGCCGCCTGGCGCATGGCGGCCTGGACGTGGCGGCGATCCCCCGCCCAAACGTCCGCGTAGGCGCCCAGGACTGACCCCGGTCCCCACCCGGAGGAAGGTCACCACCCGCTCCGTCAGGCTCCGTCGGCCTGCGAAATACCACCCTGGGTCGTCGGATTCAGCCCGTCCGGACGCCTTCTCGATCCAGTACCGGCGAACCTGGGAACGGCTTAGAGACAGCCCCTGGGACTGCGGCAGCGTCACCGCGTCAGCGCGCTTGAATGCCGGGTTCGGCAAGGCATTCTTCGCCTGAATCCCCTGATCGGCGGGCAGATACGCCGACAGCCGGCACATGCTGTCGCTGTCGGGCCGGTAGGTGACGTTCCGACGGGCACGCTTGACCTTGTGCCGGTACTCGGCGGCCTTCGGGTTCGCGCTGATCTGGGCCTTCTCCCCGGCCCGGCGCAACTGCGCCCGGGTCTGCCGGTGGGCGTTCTTCAGTAGCTCGTCCTCCAGGTCCTTGCCGAGTTGCTCGGGGTCGATCTGCTCCTCGGCGGGCGCCTCGGCGTTGGTGTCGGCCTGCGCCATCACCAGCGACTGCCTCAACCGCAGGATCGTCTGAGCCCGGTCCAGGTCGATGTCCCCACGGAGCAGGGCGTCCAGGGTGTCCGGAGCCTGAGTACACAAGCCGAGCGCAGTATCGGTGAGATCCCCGGCATCGCGCACACCGAGACACAACGCCAACCTCACCTCCTCGATGACCGCCCGCGCCTCGATCGACAAAGGCTGCGGCTCCCGGGCGTGCCGTCCGGTCAGCTCGGTCACCGCGGCGGCCGCGCGGCGGCAGGTGAGCTCGGTGATCAACAGGGCCAGCCGAGCTTGCGAGGCGCTCGTCGCCCGGTGCGCGGCGTGAAGTTCCTCCAGCAGGCCGTCCTCGTCCAGGTCACCGATCGGCATGAAAGGGTCCCGGGAACCGAACCCATCCCGACCGTCCGGGTGGTCCCGGTCGTCCGGGTCGGCGGGGTAATCCAGGTCGTCCCAGCCCATCCCAGCCAGCAAATCATCCAGCCGATCAGCGCTGATCCGACCGGCGACCACCATCTCCGCCAGGTCCTGCTCGTCGAACACGTCCTCGAGATAGGCGGGCATCGCCAACAGATCGGCGACATCCGCGTACGGATCGCCGCCCACCGTCGTCTCCACCTCGATCATGCATCCCAGCAAATCAGACCACCCAGAAGTCCCACAAGCCCCCATCCATGATCTGTGGATAACCTTAATTAGGCTGCTCTGCAGTACTTTTGAGCATCCACAGCAAACAGCTAGAAGACGAGAACTGCCGTCGCGGACACCAAACCCGCACCCCGCGCGATACCCGCTCGCAGACGCTGGTTGCACATCCCGGACAAGAGCATAATGTGGACCCATCTAGTCCACTTGGAGGCACTGATGACCGACACCCCCGCTTCTGGCACCGCGACCGAAGAGTTCCTGCACAACAACCGGAAGTACGCCGCCGGGTTCTCGGGTCCTCTACCGATGCCGCCGTCGCGGCACGTCGCGGTGGTCGCCTGCATGGACGCGCGACTGAACGTCTACGCCGCCCTGGGCCTGGCGGAGGGCGAGTCCCACGTCATCCGCAACGCCGGCGGAGTCGTGACCGACGATGTCATCCGCTCCCTCGCGATCAGCCAGCGCCTATTGGGCACCACCGAGATCATCCTGATCCACCACACCGATTGCGGGATGCTCACCTTCACCGACGACGTGTTCAAGCAGTCGATCCAGGACGACACCGGCCTTAGACCAACCTGGGCGGCCGAATCATTCCCCGACGTCCCCGCCGACGTGCGGCAGTCGCTGGCTCGGATCCAGGCAAGCCCGTTTGTCGTGCACAAGGACCACGTTCGCGGCTTCGTCTTCGACGTCGCGTCCGGCGAACTCCAGGAAGTGACCGCTGCCTGACCCAGCGGAGACCTCGTCAATGTCCGGTCACGATTCCCCGATCCCCCGACTGGCCCGGTTGATCGGTCCGCTCGGGCTCGTCCTTTTCGGCATTCTGCTGCTGGTAGACGACGAAGCGACCGCGCTACTCATCGCCGACATCGGGCTGGGCCTGCTGATCGTGCTGGCTCTGGGCATGCATCTGGCTTTCCATCGGCGAATACACCGGGATGGACCGACCCGAGCAGGCCGCTGATCATGCCGATGGTGGGACGTCGGGCGGCTCGCTCTGGTGACCGACCGAACCCTCCGCTGAGCCAGCCTTCTGACGAGAGCCGGCCTCCTGTCGAGCCCTGGCCTCCCGCTCGATCCGCGGCTCGAAGAGCGAATTCGTGATCTCCCGCGGGCCGGCAGGGTCGGCCACGTCGAAGACTCGCACCCCCGGCAGCGCAGGCTCGCGCAGCACCTCGGGCGGTGGCGCGGTCTGGACCTCGGGCCGGGCGCGGCGCTCCCAGAGCACAATGCCGACCGCCACGAGGACCGCGAGCAGCCCCGCCCCGAGCAGCCAGACCCAGGATCGCCCGGTGTCCTCCCCCGCCCCGGGCGTCCCCACGGCGGCCGGCTCGGGACCCACCGCCACGGCCGCCGTCACAACCCGCGGACCCGTGTCCACGCGCAAATCAACCTTTTCGTCAGCGACCGCCGACCGGGCAAGGCTCACCGTGTAGCGCGAGCGCAGGCCGTCCGCCACCGCGTCGAAAGAGGTGATCGCCTGCTCCGGCGCGGACGTGATCGCGAAGCCGCCGGTCGCCCTCGCGACGTCACTCCAATACCCCGGATCTGGACTGGTGTCGACCACAGCGAGGACGGCGTTCGCCCGGCGCAGCCGATCGCCGAGCTCGGCCGCGGGCTCACCGCCGGCGTTCGGGGCGCTGGTGTAGAGCACGATCACCGGCGGAGTACCGGGTGTGGACGCCAGCTGACGCAGCGCGAGTGTCACCGCGTCGGACGTCGCCCGGGTGCCACCGCCACGCAGCGCACTGGTCGCCCGCAGTGCATCGGCCACCCCGACCGAGTTCGGCGCGATCACCGCTGGCGGACGCCGATCGGCGATCACCGTGGTGCTGGCTTGAGGGGGCAGTTGCAGCAGGAAACTCGCCATCCCCGAGAGGCCGCCACCCTGGAGTGAGGCGGCTGCGCCGGCCGAGGTGTCGATGATGAATGCGAGCGCCGTCCGGTCGGACAGGATCGCGCTCGCCGTGGCCGGCCGGGTTGTGCCGCCGGACGTCACGGTCACCGCGCCCTGTGGGAGTGGGGCCAGCGGCATCGGCTGCAGTTGATAGACCAGCGAAACCTCATGGTCCGCGGTCGACCGGACGGCGAGAACCCGCAATTGCGGGTCGGCGGCCGCCTGCGCTGTCGCCGGCGATAGCAGGACCGCCGACACCGCCATGGCCAGGGCGAGGACCTTTCGCGAGGACATCGACATCAGCCCGGAACCGCGGTGATGATGATGTTGTCGCGATAGTGCCCGGCCGATTGGTCGAAGCTGCCCCCGCAGGTCATCAGAAGCAGAGACGAGCGGAGCGTCGGCGAATACACCGCCTTCGCCGGGAATCGCGCCTTTGCCACCTGCCGGCGACCGGTCACCCGGAATCGCACTGTGCTGCCGTCCTCGCGGTCCACGTACACGGCGTCCCCCCGTTTCAGGTCCGGGAGCCGAAAGAAGACCGCCGGTCCCGAGCGGGAGTCGATGTGGCCCACGATCACCGCGGGGCCCTTCTGACCCGGGCGCGGCCCCTCGTCGTACCACCCCGCGACCTGCCATTCCGTCGGAGCGGCGATCGTACCGTCGGCCGCCTGCCCGAGCCGCTGCAGCGGGGTGTTGATCCGCTGGGACGGGATCCGGAGGCGAACCGGGAGGGCGACCCCGGTGTAGGTGCGCACCGAACGGAACGGCTGGACGTCCGTCCCCGAGGTGGACGTCTGCGCAACCGTCGACGGCGGCGGTTGCCCGATCGCCGCGGAGTTGCAGGCCGTCAGACCGCCCGTCAGCAGGACGCCGCACAGGACGATCCCCAGCTCTCGGACCGAGGCCGCCCCCCTCACCGCCAGGATCACCAGGGCTCATCCACCGGACAGATGGACGGCGAGCCCGCCACCACCAGTCTGAGAACCGCCGCGCGGCAAGCGATCACCCAAGGTCGCGCCGATCGCCTCTGACAACTGCTGGGAGACGGTGAACATCTCGGCGTAGGCCTGCTGGCTCAGGTCCTGGGCCGGCTGAAAGCTCTTCGCCGCGTAGGCATCGATCTCGGCCAGCAGCATGCGGTCATGCAGCGCGAAGGTCTGGGTAAGAGCCGGTTCGCCTACTCGGTTCTGGGTGGCCGTATTCAGGAACGCGGCAAAGGACGAGTCGAACTCCCGCAGCTTCAACCGTGCTGTCTGCTGGCCAGCGGCGTCATCCTTGACCGTCGCCGACGTGTACACCATCAACTGATCCACGTGATCGGCCCAGCGACTCTGGAATCCCTTGGCGGCGGTCGCGCCGAACAGGGTGTCGATGGCCGATGTCAGGTCCAGGGTGTTGGCGTTGAGCGCGGTGCCCATCGCCGAGAAGTCGTCCTGATCACCGACCGCCGACCGCATCGCCGCGACCACCAGTGCCACGTGCTCACCGAGCGATTGGGTGAGCGACGAGCGCAGGGTCAGGGCGGGCGAGTCGAGCCCGGCGCCGACCTTGGCCGGCAGCAACGCATGGGCGAGGGCCGCTCCGAGCTGGAACGAGTGCGCGTAGGCGTGCCGGTACATCGTGGCCGCGCCCTGGTAGTCCTTTGCGGCGTAGGCATCCGCGCCCTCGACCAGGTGGTCGACGTGCTCGCGGACGGCGGCCAACGCGGCGGCTTGGTTCAGGCGGCCGTGCGACTGTGCGACGAAGAACGTGGCCAGGTCTTCCTCGTACTCGACGAGTTCCTCGTGGGCCTCCTTGCGGACGGCCTCGTCCTTGGTCGCCAACCCCCGGGCGTAGTTGAAGAGCTCCGTGATGTGCTCGGCCCAGGCCTCGGCGAACTGCTCGCGGCCTTTCCCGCCGATCACCGGTTGTAGCAGGTCACCCATCGCCTTGGTGTTCTGCCCGAGCGCCGCGTTCGCCGACTGGGCCAAGTCAGCGTCCCCCCGGATCCGGGCGCGCATCAGGTCCGCGGCCAGGATGGAGTGATGGCCCAGCAGCGCTTCCAGCTGCAGCGCTGTCTCGGCACCGGACGTCGGCGCCGGGAGTACGAGAGGTGCACCAATCACGGCTTTCTGCCCGTTTGCTGGTGTTTTGTTCTTGTCCGGCAACGTTATTGGTGCCTGGTCGGAGCATGCGGCAAGCAGCGACGCGGCGAGAACGGCGCATAGGCCCGAGGCGAATCGCACCAGCACATGCTGGCACCGAACCGACGTCAATAGGCCAAATTATTGAAAAAACAACAAGATCGACAATCGTTTGCTTTCCCGACCCGGCTCGGCGGCCTCCGCCGGGGTGCGCGCAAGCGTCATCTCTTGGGCGCGGGAAAACACCGGTTAAGGACGTCGACCGTTCGACCTTGCCGTCAGCCGCCAGGAGAGGCACCGTTACTGCACAGGGGATGGCGTGTGGACGAGGAGGTCCGCTGATGACAACACATGGGACGGCTCGCGGCAGAGTACGCACGGGGACGGAGACCGCAGCCCCGCCCCCGGACACCATCCGCAACGTCGTCGTCGTCGGCCATTCGGCCGTCGGCAAGACGACTCTCCTCGAGGCCCTGCTGGCCGGGACCGGTGCGGTCAACCGGGCCGGCCGGGTCGAGGACGGCACCACGGTCTGCGACCACGAGCCGATCGAGCGCCGGCTCGGCAGATCGGTAGCGCTCGCCGTAGCCTCCACCGTGCACGACGGCACCACCATCAACTTGCTCGACACCCCTGGTCACCCGGACTTCGTCGGCGAGGTCCGGGCCGGGCTGCGGGCCGCGGACGCCGCGCTGTTCGTGATCTCGGCCGTGGATGGGGTCGACAGCACCACCCGAATGCTGTGGCAGGAGTGCGCCGCCGTCGGCATGCCACGCGCCGTTGTTGCCACCCACGTTGATCAGCAGCGCGGTGACTTCGACGAGTCCCTGGCGACCTGCCGACGAGCCTTCGGTGAGGGCGTGCAGCCGGTCTACCTCCCGGTGGCCGACGGGGAGGGACCGCCGACCGGGCTGCTCAGCCTGCTGTCCCAGCAGGTCTCGACGGTCACCAACGGGCAGCGGGTGACTCGCCCGGCCGAGCCCGAACAGATCGCAGAGGTCGAGGCGATCCGCGCCGAGCTGATCGAGGGGATCATCCAGGAGTCAGAGGACGACTCACTGCTGGAGCGCTGGCTGGCCGGAGAGGACGTCGGGCTGGACACCCTGATCCCCGACCTGGAGCGGGCGGTTGCGCGCGGCTCGTTCTACCCGGTGTTGCCGACTGTTGCCCCAGCAGGGATCGGCATTCCGGAACTGCTGGAGATCATCGTCCGTGGGTTCCCCTCCCCCCTGGAGCACCCGCTGCCGACCGTGACGACCCCGGACGGCGATCCCCGGGCGACGATCGGCTGCGACGTCGACGGCCCGCTTGTCGCGGAGGTACTGAAGACCACCACGGACCCCTATGTCGGCCAGCTCAGCATCCTGCGGATCTTCTCCGGCAGGCTGGCGCCGGACGACGTTGTACACATCTGCGGTCACCGACCGGTGCACGAGGCCGACGAGCGCGCCGGTGCGGTATCGCGGCCGCTCGGCGCGACCCTGGTGCCGGTGGCCGCCGGGACCGCCGGTGACATCGTCGCCGTCGCCCGCCTGGCCCGGGCCGTCACCGGAGACACGCTGTCCGATCCGGCCGCTCCTGCGCTGATGCAGCCGTGGCTGATCCCCGACCCGATGCTGCCGACCGCCGTCGTCGCCCGCACCAGCGCCGCCGAGGACAAGTTGTCGCAGGCAATGGCCCGGCTGAACGCGGAAGACCCCGCCGTGCGGGTGCACCTCGATCCGGACACCCACCAGCTTGTCGTCTGGTCGATGGGTGACTCGCATCTGGATGTCGTCCTCGATCGGCTGAGCACCCGGCACGGGGTCGACGTCGATGCCGAGCCGGTTCGGGTTGCCCTGCGAGAGACGTTGCGCTCCAAGGCAACTGGACATGGACGGCATGTCAAGCAGTCCGGCGGTCACGGCCAGTACGCGGTCTGTGATGTCGAGGTCGAACCGCTGCCGCAGGGCAGCGGTTTCGAGTTTGTCGACCGGGTGGTCGGCGGTGCCGTGCCACGACAGTTCATCGGCAGCGTGGAGAAGGGCGTCCGGGCGCAGATGGAGCGTGGCGTGGTGGCCGGCTATCCGATGGTGGACATCCGGGTGACCCTCGTCGGCGGCAAGGCGCACAGCGTCGACTCCTCGGACGCCGCGTTCCAGGTCTCGGGCGCGCTGGCGCTCAAGGCGGCCGCAGCCACGGGCGGCGTGGCGATGCTGGAACCGGTGGACGCCGTGGAGATCGTTGTTGACGACGAGTTCGTCGGCGCCGTCCTGGGTGATCTGTCCGCGCGCCGGGGTCGGGTGACCGGGACGACCTCTGTGGGCGATGCACGCACCGAGATCGCCGCCGAGGTTCCGGCCATCGAGTTGATCAGCTATGCGCAGACGCTGCGCGGGCTGGCGCACGGCAGCGGCCTGTTCTCCCGCGAATACCTGCGGCACGCCCCGATGCCGCAGTACCAGGCCGACCAGGTACTCAAGGGCGAGTCAGCGAGCGGCTGACCGACCAGGCTGACCGGCCAGGCTGACCACCAAAGGCACGGAGGGATGGAGCCGCTCCTTGGTCGCGGAGAACCGGTCGACCTGATCCTTCAGAACCGGTCGACGAAACCGGTTTGATAGGCCCAGACCACGGCCTGGGTGCGATCGCGGGCGTCGAGCTTGCCGAGAATGCTCTTGATGTGGGTTTTCACGGTCTCCGGTGACACCCAGATCCGGTCGGCGATCTCGGCATTGGACAGCCCACCGGCCAACGCTCGGAGCACGTCCACCTCGCGCCCGGTCAGCGTCGCTGCCAGCCGCAGTCGGTCGGCGTCCGGCGCTCGTCGGCTCGCATAGGCCCGCAGAAGCCGCCGGGTCACCGACGGCGAGACCAGCGCGTCGCCGGCCGCGACCGTCCGGATCGCCTCGACCAATTGTTCTGGGGTGGCGCGTTTGAGCAGGAATCCGTCGGCTCCGGCGTCGATCGCGTCGTCCACCACCTCGTCCAGGTCGAACGTCGTCAGGACCAGCACCCGGGGCCGTCCCGGACCCCAGGACACGATCTCCCGGGTGGCATTCACCCCATCGAACACCGGCATGCGGACGTCCATCAGGACGACGTCGGGGCTCAAGTCGCGGGCCCGGGTCACCGCGGCCCGGCCGTCGGCGGCCTCCCCGACGACCGTGACCTCCGACTCGCTGTCCAGCAGGATCCGCAACCCGGTCCGAACCAGCGCGTCGTCGTCCACCAGCAGCACCCGGATCATGCGCCGACCTCGGACGAGGCGACCCCGGACGGAGCGATCCCAGTCGAAGCGACCCGGGACAGAGCGACCCCGGCGTCTCGCTCCGCGACGTGGGCCTCAGCCGCCCGTTCCGCGCCAACGTCTCGCTCCGCGACTCGGGCATCGGCGGCATTCATCGGGAGCGTTGCCCGGATCCGGAAGCTGCCGTCAACCGAGCCCGCCTCGAAGGACCCGCCCTCCAGCCGAGCCCGCTCACGCATGTTGATCAGGCCGTGCCCGGCGATCGGCCGAACCGACCCGCCGGCCGCGGCGTCCTGCGGATTACCGACCTCGATCACGACATCTCCAGCTATCTGGGTGATTTCGATGCTGATCAAGCCGGTTGAGGTGTGCCGCACGGCGTTCGTGAGCCCTTCCTGGACGATTCGGTACAGCGCCCGGGCGGCGGCGGTGGTGGTGAGCCTGAGCTCCTCGGCCGAGCCGACCCGCAGGTCCACGTCTCGACCGGTGGCCCGGATCCGATCGACCAGGGCCACCAGATCGGCGAGGTTCGGGGCCAGCGGTTCCTCGTCCCGACCGGGTTCGAGCGGATGCAGCACCCGCAGCAGCCGGTCGAGTTCCTCGAGGGCGCCACGGCCCACGGTCTCCACGCTGCCCAGCGCCTCGCGAGCAAATTCGGGGTTCTCGGTGAACACCCGGCGGCCAACACCGGCCTGCAGGACCATCACGTTCACCGAGTGCCCGAGCGAGTCGTGCAGTTCCCGAGCCAATCGGCTCCGTTCCTCCAGCAACAACCGTTCGGCAACCAGGACCTGCTCCCGGCTTCGGCCGAGCACCTCAGCATGCGCGGCGGCGACGTAAGCCCGGCGGGTGCGCGTCGCGTCACCGGCGACGGCAGCGATCAGAAAGCACATCGCGATCCCAGTGACCAGCGCTCCCGTCGCCGGCTCGCGGTCAAAAGCCAGGTACCCAGCGACACCAAGCGCGGCAATCCCGGTTGCCGCCACCCGGACCCACAGCCCGCCGAGCGTAAAGCAGATGAACACGCCAATCCACGGCGGCCACTGGATGAACCCGATCTCGAAGCCCGCCAGTGCATTGACGACCACAACAACCGCCGTCCCGGCCAGCCCCGCAAGTGCCGCCCACCTGCTCGCCCGTGATGACCGGTTGACCGCCAACCCTCGGCCGGAGCCATGACCGGAGCCTTGACCGGAACTATGGCCTTGACCGGAACCTTGGCCAGAGCCCGGGCGATCGGGCGAAACCCCGTCGGGCTGGGGCGCGAGCCGGGTGAGGAGCAGCGACAGGGATGCGAGGCCGGCGAGAACCAGCGCCAGCGCGTCGACGTCCCGGTACGGCACCCCGGCCGGAACCAGGCCGGCGGCGACCACGGAGATCACGGTCAGCCCGAGGGTGAGAAAGATGAACACGTCTCATCCTGCACCGCGCTCCGTAACCACGGCACCACTCGTGCGAGGGAGGCCCGGTCCCCCACCCGAGGCTCGCCGCGGGCCGCGTTCGCGCCTCAGGCTGCTCGGTACGGGTCAGCTCCCAACCCGGCCGCACATCACCTTGAGACGGGACCCAGTCATGACCACAGCAACACCAGCAGTGCCGGCCCGCAGCCGATGGCGGGCCCGGGGCGCCCGCTGGTGGATCGTCCTGACTTCCTTGGGGATCGCGGTGTTTGCCCCGTTGCCGTACCTGACGACCTCCCTGGAAACGATGACCCGGGACGGCAGCGGGATCGCTTCCAACTTCGTCGACCGGCCGGCCTGGTTCCATCTGGCGTTATACCTGCATATAGTCTTCGCCGGCCTGGCCCTGATGCTGTCACCCCTGCAGTTCTCGACACGGCTGCGGGCCCGGATGCCGCGACTGCACCGCGTGGTCGGGCGGATCGTTCTGAGTTCGGTCGGGGTGGGCGGCTGCGCCGGTCTGGCGATCGCCCCGTGGAACCTGGCCGGCCCGGTTGGGATCGCCGGGTTCGGCCTGCTCGCGCTGCTGTGGCTGAGCTTTGCCTGGAGGGCGTTGGGCGCGGCTCGTCGGCGAGACTTCGTCGAGCACCGGCGCTGGGCGATCCGGACGTTTGCCCTGACCTACGCCGGTGTCACCCTACGGCTGTGGGTCGGCGTCATGATCGCGCTGCAGACCGGGTTCGGCGGCATCGACGAGGACCTCGCCTTCACCCGCGCCTACCACCTCGTCCCGTTCCTCGCCTGGGTCCCCAACCTGATCGTCGCCGAGCGCTTCCTCCGCCGCACCCGCGGGATCCAGGGGCCGCAAAGTGGTCTCGAGCGATAGCCCGGCGCGGGGGTTGTTCGGCGCGGGGGTCATCGTGCATGACCACGTCATCCAGAGCCCCGCCGGTCCCCAGGTTTGAGGACGCTGCGCAACCCGGCCCGGGCCTCGGGGACGCGCAGCGCCAGGATCCCGGCGAGATAGACGAGGATTCCCAGCGCCCCGGCCGCGAGCAGGACGACCAGCGAGCCCATCGGGCCCGCGGCCAAGTGTTGGTGCAGCACGGCGGCCAGGCCCGCCGCAGCGGCTCCGGCAAGCAATGCTGCAGGTACAAGCCGACTGGTCAGAGCGAACGAACGTCCGGCGTCAACTGCAGCCCGAGGTCCCAACCGCCTGCGCAGGGCGATCACGCTGATCAGGACGCCGACGACGTACGCCGCGGCGTGGCCGGCGGCCAGGCCGAACACCCGCATGTCGTCCGGCAGCAGGGCTGCGAGCAGCAGATCCAGCGCCACCAGCACCGCGGAGACCGCGCACTGCACCAGGGCCGGGGTCCGGGTGTCACGCATCGCGTAGAAGGCCCGCGATTGCAGCTGATAAACACTGAACGGCAACAGCCCGACGGCGAAGACGGCCAGCACCCAGCCCACCCGCTGCGCCTGGGCCCAGTCGGTCTCACCATGATTGAAGAGCACTGTGCTGAGGTCGCGGCCGAGCACCACAAACGCCACGGCGGCCGGCAGCAGGATGATGGCGCTCAGCCGCAGGCCGCGGTCGAGTTCGGTGCGCAGGTGGGGCAGCCGCCCGGCAACCGCGGCCGCGCTCATCCGCGGTAGCAGCACGGTGATCAGCGACACCGCGACGACGGCGTGCGGCAATTGCCAGACGGTGAAGGCGGTCAGATACGTGGGTTGCTCCTGGACCGCGGTGGCCAGCGCGGTCAGCACCCAGAAGGCGAGCTGCGTGGCCGCGACATACACCAGCACCCAGGCGCCGAGCCGTGCCATCCGGCGCAACCCCACTCCGCGCAGATCGAATCGCAGACGCCACCGAAAGCCGGTCGATCGCAGTACCGGCAGCAGCACCACCGCCATCGCGACGACGCCCAGCGTGGTGCCAATGCCGAGGGTGAGCAGTTGGGCCGAGGTCAGCGTGCGCACCGTGGTGGTGGCCGGGCCGGGCAGCAGGGCGAAGACGCCGACGGTCGCGATCACCACCACGTTGTTCAGCACCGGTGCCCACGCCGCGGCCCCGAAGCGGCCGTACGTGTTCAGCACGGCACTGACCGTCGCGGCCAGCGCATAGAAGAAGATCTGCGGGAGGAAGAACCGGGCCCATTGGATGCTCAGGTCGATCTCGGCGGCGTCCGGGCTCCGGTTGTAGGCGCGGACCAGCACCGGTGCGACCAGCACCGCGAGCATCGACAGCGCGGCGGTGGCGAGCAGCACCAGGGTCAGGATCCGCTGGGCGAAGGCGATCGCCTTCTCCGGCCCTCCCTGCTTGGCCTCAACCAGCAGCGGGACCAGCGTGGACGTCAGTACCCCGCCGAGGAGCAACTCGTAGAGAGTGTTCGGCAGGGTGTTGGCGACCTCGAAGGCCTGGCGCAGATTGCCCAGCCCGAGGACCGCGGTCAGCGCCGCGATCCGGGCAAAGCCGGTGACCCGGGAGACCACCGTCGCAATGGCCAGTCCGCGTGCGGTCCGAAGGAGGCCGGTCTCCGGGACGTCGGGAGGGACCGGGACGTCGGGAGACACCCGCACATCCTGCCCGCTATCGATGCCGGCTCCGCGCCCGGAGCGTTAGTTCGGCACTCGGAGCCGATGCCCCAGCGCCGCGACCGCCAGAGTGAGCACCGCAGCAAGCGCCACCGCGGCGGCTAATTGCCATTGCAGCAGCAGCGCTCCGGCGGCCGCGCCGAGCAGGATCAACACGACGGCACCTGCCCGGCGTCGCCAATCCTGCGCTTCGACGGCCGCGGCCAACCGGGAGTCGGCGGCCAGCCCGGTGATCGTCGAGGTGACCACCACCGTCGTCACATCCTTGACCGCGACCCGGCGGGCGGCGGCGGCCTGCAGGCCCATCGCACCACCGAGCAGACCGGTGACCATGAGCGCGAGCGCACGCGGCGGGTGCTCATCGGCCAGCAGCACCCCGCAGACCACCGCCATCAGCACCCCAACGGCAACGAAAACCCTTGTGGTACGCCGATTCCAGGCCCCAGAACCGGCTACCAGGGCGCGCCCGCCGAGCACCGCGCCGGCGAAGAATCCGGTCAGCGCGATCACCGGCCCGACGACCGGCAGGTTGTCACCGCCGACCAGGGCCATCCCCAGGATCACCACGTTCCCGGTCATGTTGCCGGTGAAGACCCGGTCCAGGCCGAGGTATCCGACCGCGTCAACAACGCCGGTCGAGAAGGTCAGGGCCAGCATCAGCCTGGTCATCCGGTTCGACCGCACCCCGGACAGCAGCTCCGTCGGGATCACAGCACGACGCCATTTCATCGGGGTAGATGGTCCGCCATCCAGTCGGCGATCACCGGCCGGGCCTTCGAGGGCAGGTTGGAGACACCGTGGTTGCCCTCCGGGAAGCAGACGAACTCCCCCAGCGGGCTTTCCTCGGCCTGGCGCTCGGTCTGCTGCCATGGGATCAGCCGGTCCAGCGCGCCGGTGATGTAGAGCGCCGGGATCTGGATCTTCCCGCACACCCCGGCCAGGTCAAGGGTGTTCGCCAGCCGGTGGCCGTCCGCGTCGTCCTTGGCCCCGGACTTGACCACAAATGTCTGCCGGGTCATCGGCGGCAGATCGTCCCACATGTCGCCGAAGCAGAACGGGCCGCTGATCCCGACCACGGCCTTGAGCCGGGTTTCGAACGCTGCGACCCGCGGGGCGTAGTACCCGCCGAGGCTGACTCCGGCCAGACCGATCCGGCTGTGATCAAGGTCGGTGCGCTTGGCCAGCAGGTCCAAGAGCGGGTGGACGGCGGTCTCGTAGTCGTGCCGAATCGGGATCCTCAGTCCGGTCTCGCCCTGACCCGGGCCGTCCAGCGATACGGTCGCCATTCCCCGGTCGAGGAACGACTGCTCGAAGAAGAAGAACTCCTCCTTGGTCGAGTCCAGGCCCGGGATCAGGACCACGTACGGAGCGGGGTCGACACCGGCAGGACGACGGAGGTTGGCATAGGCCGGGCCGTCGGCGAGCGCAATCTCCAGCCGCTCGGCCGTCGGATCGAGCCGGGCCAGCGCCGTGTTCGTCTCCTCGACCGAGCGGCGGGTGGCCTCCTCGGCCAGTTCCAGGTCGAGCATCCACACGAACTTGCCGAAATGCCGGTTCACCGAAGCCCGGCGCCAGGCCTGGCCCGCGGTCAGGGCGTGACCGGAGGCATCGGCCTCGCGGGCGAAGGACGCCTGCTCGTCCGCCGTCCGGTTCCACTCCGGCAACCACTGGTCCCAGGTGTCGATCCGGCCCATCGTGGCCATCAGGTCGTTGTAGTCGACCCCGTTCTGGATCAGGCGGGGCCCCCAGTGCGCAAGGGCGGCCTGAACGTCGGCATCGGGCATCGGTCGCTTCTCCTTTTATTGGTTCGGTCAGCCCCTTGGATGGCGGTGTTTCGTGGCCTTCAGCACCCGATTCACCGCCCTGCGAGGGGCTAACTCTCGGTACGAGACTGCTGCATCAGGGCGGCGAGGGCAGGGTCCGGCTCCAGGACGGACAGACCGCCAGTGACTCGGTCGGTGACCCAGATCAGGCCGCCGTCATCCACGAAGAGGTCGTTGGCCTGGTGCACGGCCTGGCCGGGCGGCGCCTCCGGCACCCAGTGGGCGATCTCCCGGGGGCGCTCCGCGTCCTCCAGGTCGTAGACCCGCACTCCGGCGCTGAAGTACGTCGCGAAGACGAGCCGCTCACTGCGGTACGAACCGGCCCGGTTCTCATGCAGGTTGTGCGGACCGAACCGCATCGGCAGCCCTGCATAGTCACCGGCCGGCTCAGGCAGCGCGGTGAGATAGACCGGCGCGGTCGGATCGGCGATGTCCACCAAGTGAATCCGCCGGGACGGCGCGCCGGGACCGTCGTGCTGCTGCTCGTCGGTGACCACCAGCAGGTCCCGGCCGGGCAGAGGCAGGCAGGTGTGGGTGGCCCCGCCCTCCCATTGCAACCGGCCGACCGCCTGCGGTCGGGTCAGATCACTCAGGTCCAGAACCACCAGATTGACGTCGTCATAACCCAAATAGCCGAACCCGCCCGCGACCAGGGCGTGGTGAGCGGCGTGCCGCTGGCCGGCGGGCCAGTCCGCGACCTCACCCCCGCCCTCCCACTGTCCCGGCCACCACCAGCGGCCGACGTCAATCGGGTTGGCGGGGTCGGCGAGATCCAGGACGATCCAGATCCGGTCGGTGTAGCCGTCTGGCGTCGCCGACACATGCGCGTACCGGCCGCCTTCCCAGACGATCCGGTGCACACCCTTGCCACCGGAACTCCAGAACCCGATCTGCTTCGGGGCGAACGGATCCGCCAGGTCGTAGATGGCCAGGCCGGCCGAGTGCGGGCCCAGCGGGGTCTTCGGCCGGTACGGGAAGCGCTCGTGGTTGACCAGCAGCAGTCCGCCGGCCACCTGGACCTTGTGGCTGTGCGTATTCGCCGGGGCCGGCCACTGCGCGACCAGCACCGGCCGCTCCGGGGTGGACACGTCAAGGATGGAGGTGCCCATCCTCGACGTCCCGGTGTGCCCGACGTACAGCGCGTCGCCGGACCGCATCACCTGCATCCCGTCGCCGTTGCCGCCGAGATCGTGGTGTGCCAGCTCTCGCAAACCGTGTGCCGACGCCTGCGGCTGTGCTGCCGGTACCGGCTGCGCTGTCGGGACCGGCTTCGCTGTCGCTTCCGGCTCTGCTGCCGGTACCGGTTGTGCTGCCGGTTCGGGCTTCGACATCGCGATCACAGGCTGCCGAGCGCCGGCCGGAGCGGCAGGCCGAGTGCCTTCTGCGCCCGCCAGAGCGGCAGCAGCCAGGTGTAGGCCTTCCAGTCGGTGCCTTCGGGAACCGACTTGAAGCTGATCTGGTCGGCGATGAACTTGTCCATGTCCGACACCTCGAAGCCGCCGTCCGCAGTGTGGTAGGTCGGCGCGTTCTCGGCTGCGTATGCGGCCTCGTAGTCCGGGGTGATCTCGAACTTGGCGGCCCGCATGATGTCCAGCGTCGCATCCTTGTTGGCCTGGTCGGTGATGAACTTGCGGGCCTTCAGGGTGGCCTGGAGGAAGGCGGTCGCCGTCTCAGGGCTCTGCGCGAGCAGCTTGTTCGCTGCCCAGCCGTTCTGCGGTACCTGGCGGGTGTCGGTGAAGAGGAATTTGCCGCCGGCCTTGTTCAGCTCGGTCTCGTGCCGGATCTGCAGGCTGGCGCCGTCCACCGTGCCGGCGATGATCGCCTGCAACCGGGAGTTGGATTGGCCACCGGTGCTGACGATCTTGACGTCCTTGTCCGGGGTGACGTCGTTCTTGATCAGCAGTTCCCGAATGATGGCGTCGTTGCGGCTGCCGAACTGGCCGCCGGTGATGGTCTTGCCCTTCAGGTCGGCGGCACTGTTGATGCCCTTGCGGACGCCGAGGATGTTCGCCTCACCGCCGAGGTAGACGGACAGGAACCGAACCCCGGAGTTGCTCTTCTTCGCCGCAGCGATCGAGGTGTCGGTGTCGAAGCAGGCCAGGTCGAGGGAGCCGCCGATCAGCGCGGGCAACGGGTCGTCCAGCGTCTTGACGTCGACCTTCTCGATGCCCACCTCCTTGAAGTAGCCCTTCGCCTGAGCAACCGCGATGTCCTCGTGGAACAGGTAGTAGTCGTTGTCCACGCCGACCACGAGGTTCTTCTTCACCTTGCTGGTGTCGATCTTCGCGTTGATGTCGCCCTCGCTCTTGGGCAGATCCTTGCTCAGCGAGTCGGTGCCGAGCGCGCCACCGTCGTCATCCGCGCCCCCGCAGGCGGCCAGTGGCATGCAGAGCAGGGCCGCGACCGCGACCAGGACGGGCAGCTTCTTCGTCACACGCATGGCTTCTCCAAGGTTTCTTGAGGCATTTGAGACTTCTGAGACGTCCTGGGACCCGGACCCGGCTGTCCACCGGAAGGGGTTGAGCGGGAAGGCACTGTGCGGGAAGGGATTGTGCGGGAACGAATTACACGTTCGGGATGCTCCGCCACGGGGCCGCACGTCGTTCGACCACCCGCATCGCCTGGACCAGGCCCACCGCCATCACTGCGAGCAGGATCAGCACGCCGTAGAGGGTTGCGGAGTCGAACTGCTGCGAGGCCCGGTCCAGCAGGAAGCCCAGCCCGTTGCCGCCGCCGCCGAGCAGCTCGCCGATCAGCATGCCGACGAGTCCGCGGGCGATCCCCTGGTTCACTCCGGCGATCACAAAGGGCAGGGTGAACGGCAGAATCACCTTGCTGTACATCTGGATTCGGTCGGCGCCGAACACCCGGCCGGCCCGCAGCAGCGATGGATCGACGGTCTTCACCCCGGCCATGCAGTTGACCATGATCGGGAAGACGGCGGAGAGCACGATGATGGTCAGTTGCATCGCGTTGCCGAAGCCCAGGATCAGGATCAGCAGCGGGACCAGCGCCACCCTGGGCAGCGAGGTCATCGCCCAGACGTACGGGCTGAGTATCAGATCGGCGACCCGACTGGCGCCCATCAGTAGGCCGACCGGGATTCCGATCGCCGCCGCGATCACCAGCCCGATCAGCAGGTTTGACAGGCTGTGCGCGAGTTGCGGCAGGATCGTCCCGTCCGCGAATCCGTTGTAGAGGGCGGAGAACACGTCGGTCGCCTTGGGGAAGAACAGCGGGTTGATCACGTCCGCACGGGCGACCAGCTCCCAGAGCAGGAAGAACAGGCTGAGGTTGACCACGGTGATCGCCGTGCTGCGAAACGGCGCGAACCAGCTGACCTGAATGGCCTCGGTCTGCGCCGGGGTCGAGCGGTCGGTGGCGGCGGTGGGCCTGGGCAGGGTGTCACTCACGGCTGTCCACCTTTCGCACCGAGTGCTTCATCCGAGAGGAGGGCCCACAGATGGCTGCGGATCTCCGCGAATCGAGCGGAACTCTTGACCGCGTCGTCCGAGGTGAACCGGGGCCGGGGCAGATCGACGTCAATGATTTCTCGGATTGTCCCGGGCCGATTGGAGACGACGACAATCCGGTCACCAAGGGTGATCGCCTCGTCAATCGAGTGCGTAATGAAGACGACGGTCTGCCGGGTCTGGGCGATGATCTTCTCCAGCTCGGCCTGCATCGCCTCCCGGGTCATCGCGTCAACCGCACCGAAAGGCTCGTCCATCAGCAGGATCTCGGGCTCGGTGACGAGGGCGCGGGCGATCCCGACGCGCTGCCGCATGCCGCCGGACAACTCGTGCGGGAAGGACTTCTCAAACCCGCGCAGGCCGACCAGATCGAGCACCTTGGCGATCCGCTCACCCTGCTCCTGAGCCGGAACCCGGCCGCGGCGGTTCTCCATCGCGAACCGGACGTTCTTCTCCACGGTCCGCCACGGCAGCAGGGCGTAGTCCTGGAACACCATCGCCCGGTCCGCGCCGGGGCCGGTGACCTCCTGGCCGCGCACCAGCACCGATCCTGAGATGGGCCGGACGAAGCCGGCGATCATGTTGATCAGCGTCGTCTTGCCACAGCCGGACGGACCGACGATGGCGAGGAACTCTCCCTTGGCGACGGTCAGGCTGACGTCCCGCAGTGCGATCAGGCGGGTCCGTTCCCGCAGGTTCTCGTACCCCGCGGTGGCGTTGATCGCTTCGATCAGCGGTTCACCACCGGCCTGCGGTTCGGGGTGACTTCCGGTTTGGTTTCCGGCCTGGCTTTCCGTTGGGCTCCCGGTTTGGCTTCCGAGCTGCGATCCGGGGTGGGCCGCGGCGTGGGTTCCAGTGCGCGCCATATCGCTCCCTGCTCGCGTCGTTGCGATTTTGCGGCGGCTATCGTGACGACTAGTGCAATCGATTGCGTCACCATATTCATGCGATCTCAATGGCGTCAACAACTTTCGCAGATCCCTCGCGCGAACACCCGACCCGGGCGCGCCCGAATGCAGCAAATGGGAGGTTCCGGACGCAAAATGGGAGCCCTCATCGACAAACGATTGCAGCGAACGTAGGGTGCGGGCGATTGCACTCGACGGTGAGAGGCAGCTGATGAACACAGCACTGACCAGGCGCGGACTTCTGGGTGGCGCGGCGGCGATGGGGCTGGGGGCTACTGCGGCAGTCACCGGCCCGCCGGCCGCAGCCACGACTCCGGCCGGGCACCCGGTCGCCAACGGGCGGTTGCCCGCCCGGTCCGAGTTCGTCGTCCGCAATGCCTACGTGGTCTCGATGGATCCGGTGATCGGTGACCTGTCCGACGCCGATGTCCACGTTCGCGGTGGCGAGATCGTCGCGGTCGGGCGGCACCTGAAAACCCGGTGCACCCAACTCGACGGCTCCGGGACCGTGGTGATGCCGGGCCTGATCGACACCCACTGGCACCTCTGGACGTCGCTGTACCGGTCGATGTCGAGTTCATCGCCGGAAACCGCCTATTTTGCGCTGAACCTCCGCAACGGGGCCAAGGCGTTGCCCTCGGATCTCTTCCAGGGCGCCCGCCTGGGCCTGGCCGACGCCCTGAACACCGGCATCACCACCGTCCACGACTGGTCGCACAACCTGATCTCGCCCGCCCACGTGGACGCGAACCTGCATGCCCACCAGGAGGTTGGCCTGCGCGGCCGGTTCTCCTACGGCACCCGGCAAGGCCAGCCGGCCACCGAACTGCTCAACCTGGACGACGTCCGGCGGGTCAAGCGCGAGTGGTTCGACTCCGGACGACTGCCGTTGCTGAAACTCGGCCTGGCCGGGCGCCCGCCCGGGATCGCACCGGAGAGCACCTTCCGACCGGAGTACGACGCGGCCCGGTCGCTTGGGCTACCGGTCAGCTATCACGTGAACTCCACCCGGGCCCAAGGCGCCTTGCAGATGATCGCCCAGCTCGGCGCCCAATCGATGCTCGGTCCGCAGACCCAGCTGATCCACGCCCTGTACACGTCCGCCGCCGAGCGAGCTGCGGTCAAGGAGTCCGGCGCCTCGATCAGCATCAGCCCATGGTCGGAACTGCTGATCGGATACGGTGTTTCGCCGGTTCAGGAGCTCGCCACCAGTGGCGTACTGCTGAACCTGTCGGTCGACACGCTGCCGCTCACCGGCAGCGCCGATCTGTGGTCGATCATGCGTCTGGTGGCGGGACTGGCCCGCGGTCAGGCCGAGCAGGAGTTCGCACTCAGCACTCGCCGGGTGCTGCAGATGGCGACCCTGGACGCGGCTCGCGGTCTCGGCCTGGGCGACGTCACCGGGTCACTCACCCCGGGCAAGCGCGCCGACCTGATCATGGTCGATATCCAGGACGTGAACACCGCTCCGTTCACCGACCCGGCCAACACGCTGGCCCTGGCCGCATCGCCGACCAACGTCGACACCGTGGTGGTGGACGGCCGGATCCTGAAACGGCATGGCCGGCTGACCGCCCTCGACGTCGACCAGGTGGTCCGGGAAACCTCCCGCGCGCTGAAGGCGTTGCTGGCCCGATGATCACACTGTCGCAGGAGCCGGTGCCTGGTTCCGACCGGCCGGTGCAGTACCTGCTCGCCGAGACAATGGACGGGCTGTACACGCCCTACGCGCTACGGACGCCGACCGACACCGGTACGCACCCGTTTGTGTTCCTGGCCTACGGGAACGGTGGTGGCGGGCTGGATTGGCTGCAGGCTCGGGTCCGCAGCCACGGCCACATCATGGAACGACTGCTGGCCGCCGGGTACGCGTGCGCCTGGGGCCGGTACCGCAGCGAGGTCGAGCTCGGCTATCACCACGGTGGCCCGCTGGTCGTGGACCGGCGGCAGGGCATGGATCTGCTCAACCGCTCGCCGTTGGAGTTCGAGGACGAGGTGTCGATCCTGCGCGACGTCGCCGGCCATCCGTTGATCGACGCGGAGCAGATCTTCCATGTCGGGGTCAGCCATGCCGGCGAGATGCTGTTCAAGCTGGCGTCGTCGTTTCCTGGGTTGGTCCGCGCCGGGGTGGCCTGCGAGCCGGCTAACCACGAATTCCTCGACCTGAGTACCGATTCGACGGTATCCGTGAACCCGATGACCGGGCTGCGGGACATCGAGGAGATGCAGATGCCCAGCGCCGAGCGGGTCCGGGCGCGGATCAACGAGCAGCTGGCCCTGGAACGCATCTCAACGATCGAGACACCGATACTGGTGATGGGCCGGGACGACGATCACCTGCAGGGCATTTTCCGGGTCAGTTACGACCTACTGGCCGAGAGCGGGAAGGACGCCGAGTGGGTGTCCTGGCAGCACCCGCTGCACGGGTACATCTTCCCGGAGGTCGGCACGGACGGCGTTGCGCAGGTGGACGACGTCCAGGAGCGGGCGATTACCGGCATCATCGAGTACCTGGACAAGCACCGAAAGCCCTGACCCTGGCTGCCGTTGGCCCAAACCTCCACGGTGATCATGCACGGTTGCGCGGGTTCGGCCAGCAAACCCGTGCATGATCACCAACGGATCGGCGGTATCAACCCGCACGCTGCCCCGTGACCATGCGCAGTTGCGCGGGTCATGGCGAGTAGCTGTCGGCGCTGACGCGCCTCCTCCCGGGCATGATCACCGGAGCTGGGGTGTCAGGCCAGGATTTGCACGGGGTTCTCGATCAGGGCGAGGAACTCCGCCATCCACTGCGCGGCGAGAGCACCGTCCACCGGGCGATGATCAACCGACAGCGTCACCTTAATCACTGTGCCGACCGTGAGCTTTCCCTTGCGTACCAACGGTTCCTGACGAGCCGCGCCAACCGCCAGGATCGCCGCCTGTGGTGGGTTGATGATCGCCGAGAAGTCCTCGGTGCCGAAGACCCCCAGGTTGGTGACGGTCAGCGCGCCTCCCTCCAGCTCCTCCTGCCGCAACCGGCCGGATCGGGCCCGCGCCACCAGGTCTGCGGTTGCCGCGGCGACGGCCGAGACGGTCATGCGGTCGACGCCGCGCAGCACCGGGGTGACCAGGCCGCGCTCGGTCGCCACGGCGACCGAGATGTCCACTGCCGAGAACTGCCGAACGGCGTCCGGCAACCAGATCACGTTCATTGCCGGGACTGCGACCTGGGCGCGGGCGGCGGCGGTCACCACCAGGTCATTGATCGAGATCTTCACCGAGCCGACGGCATTGAGTTTGGCCCGGAGCCGAAGCAGCCTGTCTACCTGAGCGGTGCCGTGGACCGTGAAGTGCGGCGCCTCCTGGCTGCTTTGGGTGAGCCGGGCTGCGATAGTGCGACGCATTCGGCTGTGCGGGACATCGCGGTAGTGATTGGCCGACCCAACCGGCAGGGTTGAACCTTCGGATGGTGTAGCCGCTGGCGAAGCGACCGGCACGGCGTTCGAGGGCACAGCGTTCGAGGGCACAGCACTCGCGGGCACAGCACTCGATGGCCCGGGCTTCGGTGGCACAACGCTCGAAGACACAGCACTCGATGACAGAGCGTCTGATGGCGCGGCGCCTGATGCCGCCTCGACTGGCTCAGCGACCGGCTCAGCGCTGGCTGACATTCCGGCGGTGGCTGGCGTCGGCTGTGAGCTCGTGGCTCGGTCTCTTTGCGCTTTCTGCACGTCCCGGCGGACGATCCGGCCGCCAGGCCCGGTACCGATCAGATCGCCGAACGAAAGGCCGGCCTCACGAGCCAGCCTGCGAGCAAGCGGGCTCGAAAAGATCCGTCCGACCTGACCGTGCGCAACCTGACCATAAACATCGCGGCCATTGGACGGCGCGCGGGTGGACTGCACCACCTCATCGGTCACCGCCGGATGGTCCTGCGCGGGTGAATCGGCCGGACCACCGACCCCGAGCTCGGCGAGCAGCGCGTCCAGATCGGCAACCGTCTCACCGGCGTCGCCGAGCAACGCGATCGGGTCACCGACTCGGACCGTGCTGCCGGCCGCCACCAGCGTCTTTAGGATCACGCCGTCCGCTTCGGCCGGGACGTCCACCACCGCCTTGTCGGTCTCCACCGTCGCGATCGCCAGATTGGCCGTGAATGGGGTATTTTCGGCCACCGGCCACTCGGAAAGCACCGCTTCGACGGTGTTCGCCGCGACCTCGGGCATCCGCAGCAATCGCGCCATCGTCAGGCCTCCATGATCTCGGTGAGCCGGTTGACGACTTCTTCGCTCTGCGCGATCGCGGCCCGCTCCAATACCTTGCTGATGCTCGGTGAGGCCTCACGACCGGTGATCCGCTGCACCGGCTGATCGAGCCAGTCGAAGTAGCGGCGCTGGATCTCGTCGGCCAGCCAACCCCCGTACGATGTCCCGACCGCACCCTGCTCGGCGATCACCACGATGTTGGTCTTGCGGATGCTGGCGCCGATCGTGTCCCAGTCGATGCTCGCCCGGTCGAGCCAGCGCAGGTCAATCACCTCGGCGTCGACCGTGCCCAGCTGCTCAACGCCGTCCAGCACGTGCTGCACCATCGCCAGGTACGAGATCACTGTGACGTCGGACCCGGTGCGCCGAATCGCGGCCTTGCCGACCGGCAGGCAGTAGTCCAGGTCTCCGACCGGGCCAATGCCGGTTGAGGTGTAAAGCTCGACGTGTTCCAGGACGACGACCGGGTCGTTGCAGCGCAGCGCGCTATTCATCAGGCCCACGTAGTCGAACGGTGTGGTCGGGGCGACGATCCGCCAGCCCGGCGCGGTGGCAAAGATCCCGGCCGGGTCCATCGAGTGCTGTGACCCATATCCGGTGCCGGTGGCTACCTTGCTGCGCAACACAAAGGGCACGTCACCGTCCCCGCCGAACATGTGCCGGGCCTTGCCGATCTGATTGAACAGCTGGTCGGCGGCCACCCACATGAAGTCGGCGTACATGAACTCGACAACCGGCCGGAACCGGCCATCCAGGGCGATCCCGCCACCTAAGCCGGCGAACGCGTTCTCGCTGATCGGCGTCCCCAGCACCCGGTCCGGATACGCCTCTTTCAGCCCACGGGTCGCGCCGTTGGTGCCGCCGTTGAGCCGGTGCACGTCCTCGCCCATCACCACGACCCGATCGTCGGTGGCCATCCGGCGGCCCATCACCCCAGCGACGGCGTCAATGAACTTCATCTCCGCCAACTCACCGGTGAACTGGTTGAGGTCGGCCAGCTGCGCGTCGTTGAACTCGCTCAGATCGCCGCGAACGCCGACGTCCACAAACGCCGGGTCCGGCCACTCGGCAGGCTTGATCCGGCGCTCGCCGGGCTTGCCGCCCGGTAGCGGCTCCAGCAGCACCTCTCCGGTCTCGGCCAGCACGCGCTTGGCCGCCACGACCGCGGCATCGATCTGCTCCTGGGTCAGGATGCCGCGGCGAACCAGGTGCCGAGCGACCTGGTCGATCGGGTCGCGGCTGCGCCAGTGCGCCTCCTCGTCCTTGCTCCGGTAGCGGAAGGCGCTGCCCGGGAACGGCCCGTTCTGGTGGAAAAAACGGTAGGTGTCGGCCTCGACCAGGGTTGGTCCGTAGCCAGCCCGCATGTATGCCACCGCCTCCTGCATCGCCAGGTGGACGGCAAGCGGATCCATCCCGTCGACCTTCCAGCTGGCGATTCCGAAGCCCGGCCCGCGCGCGGACAGCCGCGGCTCCCCGGTGGCCTCGGCGACGCTGGTGGACACCGCGTACTGGTTGTTCTCGACGAAGAAGCAGATTGGCAGCTTCCAAGCGGCGGCCAGGTTGAAGGATTCCAGGGTGGAGCCAATGTTGATCGCGCCGTCCCCGAAGTAGGTGACCGCCACGGCATCCGTCCCGGCCTGTCGGTTGGCCCAGGCGAACCCTGCCGCCTGCGGCACCCCACCGCCGACGATGGCGTTGGTGCCCATGGCGCCGGCTTCCTTCCACTGCAGGTGCATTGAGCCGCCCCGGCCGTGGCTGTAACCACGGGCCAGACCGCAGATCTCGGCGAGGGTGCGGAGCAGCACGGTGCGCAGGTCGTCGGACAGGTCCTCGGTGAGGTCGAACCCCTTGGGAGCGACGTGGTGCAGCGCCTTGGCAAGGAACTGGTGATGCCCGCGATGTGAGCCGTTAACGGCGTCCTCGGTGGTGAGAGCGAGCACGGAGCCGACCGCACCACCCTCCTGACCGATGCTGGAGTGCGCCGGGCCGTGCACCAGCCCTGCGGCGGCCAGTTCGAGCACGTACTCCTCGAACGTCCGGATCAGCACGAGCTGGTTCAGCATCGTGCGCAGCTGGGCCGGTTCGGCGGCGTCCCAGTCGGCATCGGTGGCGACAAGCTCCACCCACGGGGCCGCGGGCTCGAGGTTCCGGTGTTCGGTCATGGTGCACTCCGTTGGATCGACGATGAACCCAGCCTGTCATACGATTGGATCCAGTTTCTAGTCCGGATTGAGATTTTGGTGCTGGACGTCGTCCTGGATCCTGGTGTCTAATCGCTTATTGGATCCATTGTTGAAGAACGCATCGAGGACGACGAGAGGAGGCACCGGATGGGACAGCCCGGTCTGCCCGGTCTGCGGGGTGTTGACCACATCGGTTTCACCGTGCCCGACCTGGACGAGGCGACTCGGTTCCTGGTCGACGTCCTGGGGTGCGAGTACCTCTACTCGCTCGGACCGTTTGAGCACCACGATGACGACTGGATGCTCGAGCACCTGAACGTCCATCCGCGGGCGACGGTCCCGGAGAACCGGTTCTTCCGCTGCGGTGGGCAGGCGATCTTCGAGGTCTTCGCCTACACCGCTCCGGAACGGAACCTGCAGTCGCCGCGCAACAGTGATGTTGGCGGGCATCACGTTGCGCTGTATGTCGAAGATCTGGACGCCGCAGCTCAGCACCTGCGCGAGGCCGGGGTGAACGTGCTCGGTGAGCCGACCGCGAGCAGTGGCGCACACCTGGGGCAGCGCTGGGTGTACTTCCTCTCGCCTTGGGGCATGCAGTTCGAGCTGGTGTCATATCCGCAGGGCAAGGCCTGGTTCAATGACGCCGATTCAGCGGACCTTGCCGTCCCGGCAAGCCCGGCAGCCCTGGCAAGCCCAGCAGACCCGGCCAGCCCGGCAGCCCTGGCAAGCCCGGCAAGCCCGGCCGACCCGACAGTCTTGGCCGTCGCGGCGGAGCTGTCGTGAGCGCGACCGCAGAAGCGTTGCCGGTCCCGACCGCAGCCAGCGAGCGGGTGGCGGCGCATCTGCGCGAAGCCATCCTGGGCGGCGAGATCGGGCCCGGCGAACGGGTTCGGCAGGAGGACGTCGCCCAGCGCCTCGGTGCCAGCCGGCTTCCGGTGCGTGAGGCACTGCGCATGCTCGAGGCCGAGGGCCTGATCGAGAACGAGATGAACAAGGGCGCCCGGGTGCCCCGACTGGGTCGGCACGAGGTGGACGTGATGTACCGAATGCGCGAGCGGCTGGAGCCGCTGGCGATCGGCGAAAGCATTCCGCACCTGAGCGATTCCCACCTCCAGCGACTAGCCACCATTCAGGATCAGATCGAGGCCGACACCGACGTCAGCCGGTTCCTGGAGTTGGATCGCGAGTTCCATCTACTCACCTATACCGGTTGCCAGATCGAGCAGTTGACCTCGATGGTCACCCGGCTCTGGAACTCGACTCAGCACTACCGCCGGGCTTTCGTGAAACTGAGCGGACCGCAACGAATGTGGGTGGTGAATGCGGAACATCGGCTGCTCTTGGACGCGATCGAGCGCCGGGACACCATCGACGCCGAGCGCTACCTGAATGGGCACATTCGCCGGACCCGGGTCGAGCTGGCCCTGCATCCGGAGGTGTTCGGTGATGGGCCAGCCGTGGACGTCGAGTACCGCGGATCCCAGCCCGAGATCTACCTGGACTTACCATGACCGATATTCAACTGACCGTGAACGGTGCCGATCGGGTCGTCGACACCGATCCGAACACCCCGCTGCTCTACGTGCTGCGGAACGATCTCGCGCTGGTCGGCTCCCGGTTCGGCTGCGGAATGGGCCTGTGTGGAGCCTGTTTTGTGCACGTCGACGGCGCGGTAGTGGCTTCGTGCGACACCCCGATGTGGTCAGTCGAGGGCAAATCGGTGGTGACCGTTGAGGGTCTGGCTGACGGCGAGAACCTGCATCGGGTCCAGCAGGAGGTGCTCGCCGAGCAAGCCGCTCAGTGCGGGTACTGCGTGAGCGGCATCCTGATCAGCGCCGCGGCCTTGCTGGAACGCGACCCGCACCCCGACGAGCCGGCCGTGATCGCCGCGCTGGAGCGCAACCTGTGCCGCTGCGGTGTCCAGCGCCGGATGGTGCGAGCCGTGGTCCGGGCTGGGCAGCCAATGCAGGCCAGGCGAAGCGTCCCGGCCGAGCAGGGCAATGCGGTGGCGCCGTGACTGCTGCCCAGATCGAAGCTCAGCCGCTGCCGAAGGACCTGGTCGCCAACCCCGTGCTGTCCCGCTGGATCAACGTGCTGCCCGACGGCCGGATCGGACTACGAGTCGGCAAGGTGGAGCTCGGACAGGGCATTCTCACCGCACTGGCCCAGCTGGCGGCCGACGAGCTGGACGTCGACCTGGAGCAGGTCAGCATGCTGGCGGCAAACACCGCGACCGGCCCCGACGAGGGGCTGACCTCGGGCAGCCTGTCGATCTCCGACTCTGGTCCGGCGGTCCGGCTGGTCGCGGCGAACGTGCGTGCCCTGTTTCGGCTGGCCGCGGCGCACCGCTGGAACGTTGATGTTTCGCAGATCAGCATCTCCCGAGGCCGCATCAACGGGCCTGCCGCGAGCGCCACCACCTCATACGCCGAACTAGCCGAGGCGGTGGATCTCGACGTGCGGGTGGATCCCCGCGTCCAGGTCAAGGCTTTGGACCAAGCGCAACTCACCGGAACCAGCACGGCCCGGCTCGATCTGCCGGACAAGGTGGCCGGTCGCCCTCGATTCATTCACGACCTGCGCCTGCCCGGGCAGCTTTTCGGCCGGGTGATCCGGCCGCCGTCGCCCGGCGCACAGCTGATCGATGTCGCCGAAACCAGCCTGCCCGGCATCAGGGTGGTGCGGGACGGGTCCTTTCTCGCCGTAGCCGGGCCCGATGAGGCGGCGGTGACCCGCGCCGTCGAGACCGTGCGGGCGGCGTCCAGCTGGGACGCGCAGGACACCCTGCCGGACGAGGACGACCTCGACGGATACCTACGGACCGGTCCGCACGAGACGATCACCGTGATCGAGGACCTCGACGAGGTCGACGCCCACCCCGGCGATCCCGCAACGCCAGCAACGCCCGGGATACCCGGTGGCCGGACGCTGCGCGCGACCTACAGTCGGCCATTCATCGCGCATGCCTCGATGGCGCCGAGTTGCGCTGTCGCCTGGTGGCATGGCGACGGGCGGCTTCAGGTGTGGAGCCACAGCCAGGGCATCCACAACCTCGGCAGGGCGATCGCCGGCGCCCTCCAGCTGGACCCGGCCTCGGTCACCGTCGAGCACGCGGAGGGAGCTGGCTGCTACGGCCACAACGCCGCCGACGATGCGGCTTTTGACGCGGTGCTGATCGCTCGCGCCGTCCCCGGGCACCCGGTCCAGGTGCTGTGGAGCCGTCAGGATGAACTGTCCTGGGCCCCCTTCGGCTCGGCGATGACGGCGGACCTGGAGGCGACGCTGGACGACGCCGGCCGCCTGACGTCCTGGTCGTACGACGTCTTCAGCCAGGGCCACACCGCCCGGCCGGGCTACGCCGGGGTACCCGGACTACTCGCCGCCACCACCCTGGCGCGGCCCGCCGTCTACCCGGCTCCGGCCGATCCGCCGGCCACGGCCGGTGCCGGCACCACCCGGAACGCGCTGCCCGGCTATGACCTGCCGCATCTTCGGGTAGTTGGGCATCGCAAGCTGACTGCGGCGATCCGCAGCTCGGCGATCCGGGCGCTCGGTGCCTACCTCAACGTGTTCGCGATCGAGTCGTTCATGGATGAGGCCGCGCTCCTGGCCGGGCAGGATCCGCTCGACTTCCGGCTCGCCCACCTCAGCGACGAGCGCGGTCGGCAGGTCATGAAAGCCGCTGCGTCGGGGGCAGATTGGGGCTCGCCACTGCCGGACGGGAGGGGACGCGGGCTCGGCTACGCGCGATACAAGGGCCGCGGTGCGTACTGCGCGGTGGTGGCGGAAGTGGAGGCCGAGCACGACGTCCGGGTCCGCCGGCTCACCATCGCCGTTGATGTCGGGCGGGTGGTCAACCCGGACGGTGTCCGCAACCAGATCGAGGGAGGCGCCACCCAGGCGACCAGCTGGACGGTGAAGGAGCGGGTTCGCTTCGACCGGCGGCGGGTGACCAGCACAGACTGGGAGAGTTACCCCATCCTGCGGTTCTCCGAAGCACCTGAGCTCGAGGTCGTGCTCGTTGAGACTCCCGGGCAGCCGTCGGTCGGCGCCGGGGAAGCCGCCCAAGGCCCGACCGCCGCCGCGATTGCCAACGCGGTCGCCGCCGCCCTCGGCGTCCGGGTCCGCAACCTGCCCCTGACCACGGAGGCCGTGATAGCCGCCATTGAAGCCGAGTAACCATCGAAACGAGTAGCCATCCAAGCCCACGAACCATCAGGCCCAGTAACCATCAGGCCCAGTAACCATCAGGCCCAGTAGTCCGGGCCCAAGCACGCTCAGATCGCTCAATGACGAGAGGACCCTGATGTCGACCCGACGGATCAGTTACGTACCGCTGGAGCAGATGGACGAGCGGATGCAGGAGGAGATGCACCGCTGCGCCTGGGAGGGAACCCCGCGGCCGGAGAGCTCGGCGGTCCGGGCACACGCCCCGAACGCGTTCTGGGCATTCGCGGACTCCTGGAAGGCGCTGTTCCATTCCGGCGTCATGGATCACTCGATCAAGGAGCTGTGCCGGGTTTACATCTCCCGCACGGTCAAATGCGAATTCTGCGGCAACCAGCGCTCCATCAAAGCGACCACCGCCGGGCTGCTGGAGCAGCAGTACGACGACCTGCTCAACTTCGAGAGCTCGGACCAGTACAACGAGCGGCAGAAAGCAGCGCTCGCGTACACCGAGGCGATTGCCTGGCGGCTGGACGCCGACGACGCGTTCTGGGAGCGGATGCACACCCACTTCAACGAGGCCGAACTGGTCGAGCTGGGATGCTGCGTGGCACTCACCTTCGGCCAGCAGAGCTGGATCCGGATGCTGGGTATCGACCACCACGAGTACCTGGCCGGCTCCGATGCCTCCCTGGCCCCAGGTTTCCGGACGCCGGACGAACTGGCCGCGAGCGAGGCCGACCCCAACTACTGGGCCACCAAGTAGCACTGCGCCAAGTAGCACTGCGCCAAGTAGGCCCTGGACCAGGTATGCCCTAGACCATGTAGCCCTAGAGCAAGTTAGCCGTACAGCAAACAGCAGTACTGGGTGCAGCACGACAGACTCGGCCGAAGTGGCCCGAAGGGCGGCCGGAAAGCGGCTGTTGCGGCTGCCCGGGGAGTTCGGCCGAGTCTTGTCGTGGTGGACCTTGGACGTGGTAGACCTTGATCGTGGTCGTGGTCGTGGTGGTGGGCGCCGAGGGACGCGGGAGCTACCAGGTGACGGCGATGTACTTGGACTCCAGGTAGTCGAGCATGCCGTCATGGCCGCCCTCGCGGCCGATCCCGCTCTGCTTCACCCCGCCGAAGGGCGCTGCCGGGTCGCTGACCAGACCGCGGTTCAGGCCGATCATCCCGGCCTCCAGCGCCTCGCTGACCCGCAGGCCGCGCGCCAGGTTACCGGTGTAAACGTAGCCAACAAGCCCGTATTCGGTGGCGTTCGCGAGCCGGACGGCCTCCGCCTCGTCCGCGAAGGTGACCACCGGCGCGACCGGGCCGAAGATTTCCTCGCGCAGGATCGCGGCGTCCGGGTGCACGTTTACCAGCACCGTCGGCTCGAAGTAGAACCCGGCCCGGTCCGGACGGGAACCGCCGGCCAGGGCCTGCGCGCCGTTGTCCACCGCCGCCCGGACCAGGGCATCAACCTTGGCCACGGTGTCCTCGTTGACCAGCGGCCCGACCTGGGTGCCTGCCTGGGTACCGGGGCCGACGGTGAGCGCCGTCATCCGCTCCGCCAAGCGCCGGCTGAACTCCTCGGCGACGCTTTCCTCGACGTAGAACCGGTTCGCCGCGGTGCAGGCCTCGCCCGCGTTGCGCATCTTCGCGATCATCGCGCCGTCCAGGGCGGCGTCCAGGTCGGCGTCGGCGAACACCAGGAACGGGGCGTTGCCGCCGAGCTCCATCGAGGTGTTGATCACCAGATCGGCGGCCTCGGCCAGCAGGATCCGGCCGACCTCGGTAGACCCGGTGAACGACAGCTTGCGCACCCGCGGATCGTGCAGCATCGCGGACACCACCGCCCCGGAGCGCCGCGACGGCAGCACATTGACGACGCCTGCCGGCACGCCCGCAGCGTCCAGGATCCGGGCCATCGCGAGCGCCGTCAGCGGGGTGTCGCTGGCCGGCTTGAGGATCACCGTGCAGCCGGCGGCCAGCGCTGGGCCGATCTTGCGGGTGGCCATCGCCGCTGGGAAGTTCCACGGCGTGACCAGCACACAGATCCCGACCGGCTGCTGCAGCACCACGATCCGGTTCGCCCCCGAGGGCGCGGTCATCACCTGTCCCGAGGCCCGAACCGCCTCCTCGGAGTACCAGCGGAAGAACTCCGCGGCGTAGGCCACCTCACCCCGCGCGTCGACCAGCGCCTTGCCGTTCTCCAAGGAGATCAGCCGAGCCAGCTCCTCGCCCTGGTCGGTCATCAGCTCAAAGGCCCGGCGAAGGATCTCGGCCCGAGCCCGCGGCGCGGTGGCCGCCCAACCCGCGGCTGCGGCCTCCGCCGCATCCACCGCGGCGATCGCGTCCTCGACGCTGCCGTCGGCAACGCTTGCGATCGTCTCGCCGGTCGCTGGGTCAACGACGTCGAAACGGCCACCGGACGACGCCGGCAGCCACTTCCCGCCGAGGAACAGGTCGGTGGGGACGTCGGTGCTCGGCCGGTCGGTGTGCTCGCTCATCAACGCGGATCCTTCCTCAGAACGGGACTGCCTCAGTGCGGGACTGCCTCAGTGCGGGACTGCCGCAGAACGAGAGTGCCTCAGTGCGGGACTGCTTCAGTACAGGTTGCGTCAATACGGGTTGGTGACAAAGAGCTCTTGCGCCGGGAACAGGGTGAGGATCTGCGGCCCTTCGGCCGTGACAACAACCTCCTCCTCGATCCGGGCAGCCGAGAAGCCGTCCGACGCCGGGCAATACGTCTCCAAAGCGAAGACCATCCCGACCTTGAGCTCGATCGGCTCGGTCATGCTGTTCAGCCGGGAGATGATCGGTCGCTCGTGCAACCCCAGGCCCAGACCGTGGCCGAACTGCAGGCCGAACGCGGCCAGCTCGTTGTCGAACCCGAACTCAGTGGCCTTCGGCCAGACCGCGGCCACCTCGTCGGTTCCCACCCCCGGCTTGATCATGCGGATCGAGGCGTCCATCCACTCCCGGGCCTTGGTGTACGCGTCCCGCTGCGGCGCTGTGGAACTGCCCACCGCAAACGTCCGGTAATAGCACGTCCGGTAGCCGTTGAAACTGTGGATGATGTCGAAGAACGCCTGATCCCCCGGGCGGATCAGGCGGTCGGTGAAGTTGTGCGGGTGCGGGTTGCAGCGCTCCCCCGAGATCGCGTTCACCGCTTCGACCTGGTCCGAGCCCATCTCGTAAAGCCGCTTGTTCGCCAGCGCCACGATCTGGTTCTCCCGGATCCCGGGTTTCAGCGCCTCCACGATGTCCTGGTACACGCCGTCCACCATCGCCGCCGCCTGGTTCAACAGCATGATCTCGTCCGAGGACTTGATCTCCCGCGCGTCCAGCATGGACTGCTGGCAATCCACCACGGTCAGGCCCTGGCGCTGCATCTCGAACAGGAACGCCGGCTCAACGATGTCCATCCCGACCGGAAGACCCAGCAAACCGGCGTCCTCCAGCAGTCCCTTGATCTCCTGGACAGCGGACACCATCAACCCGGCGGACGGCGCCACGGCCCCTCGCATTCCCAGCATCCCGGGCCGACAGTTCTCGTCCGGCAACCAGTTCGAGTACTGCTGGTGATGCCGGACGGCGGAACCGAAATCCCACAGCCACGGATCGGCCGCGTTTCGGGTCAGCAGCGCGTACCGGGTCATCTTGTCGCCCAGCGCACCGCCGATCCAGGTCTGGGTGGTGTACCGGATGTTGTAGAAATCGAACAGCAGGAACGCCCCGCACTCGGACGCCTCCAGCGCCACCTTCGCCCGGCCCAGCCGGTAGCCGCGGAGCCGGGCGAAATCCACTCGCTCCTCGTAGTCAACCCCCATGTGACCGGGCGCGGCCGGCGGCCGGATCATGCCTGGTCCCCGCTGTCCGGGTCGCCGCCGTCCAGGTTGCCACCGTCCAAATTGCCACCGTCCAAATTGCCACCGTTCAGTCCGTCGTCCACCTCAACATTCTCGGACTTGAGCTCCAGCCCAGCGGCGGCGGCCTGCAGGTCCAGCAGGATGGCGAAATCCTCGGTCACCCGGCCGCTGCTCACGCTGGTCTGGACCAGCTGGGCGGTGGCGGCGGCGAGCGGCATCGGCACGTCCAGCTGCCGGGCCGCGGCCAGGCCGAGATCGAAGTCCTTGCGCAGCAGGATCGGCGTGAAAGTCGGCGTGTAGTCGAGGTTCACGAACGCCGGCGACTTGTACCGGGTGAAAACCGAACCCATCACGCTGTTGTTCAGGAAATCCAGGAACGCCGCCCGGGAGACACCGCCTCGCTCGGCCAGCACGGTGATCTCGGCGAGCGACTGGGTGACCACGCCGAGGAAGAGGTTGTGGCAGATCTTCACCAGCCGGGCGCTGTCGCCCTCGCCGACATACGTGACGTGCTTGCCGATGTGCTCCAGCAGCGGGGCGATCCGCTGGTAGGTCGCCTCCGGGCCGGAGACCACGAGGGTCAGCCCGCCGGAGCTGACCACCTTGCCGTTTCCGCTGACCGGAGCGGCGAGGAAGTCGACGCCGCGCTCGTCGCAGGCGGCCCGGACAGCTTCCGAGGATTCGGTGGAGACCGTCGAGCAGTCGACCACCACGCTCGGCACCTGCTCCGGGTCGGCGAGCAGCCCGCCCTCACCGAGCAGCACCTGCTCCAGGTCGGCCGGGGTGGACACCATGGTGAACACGACGTCGCAACGGCGCAGGTCAACGAGCGTGTCGGCGATCGCGCACCCGTGCTCGGCCAGCGGTTCGGCCTTGACCCGGGTGCGGTTCCAGACCGTCAGATCGACGCCGGCTCGGGCGAGCCGGGTGGCCATCGCGGCGCCCATCCTGCCGGTGCCGATCCAGCCCACCGTGGGCGCTGCGGGGTCCGTGCTCGTCTCAGTCATGGCTGCCCTTCTGCAATCGTTTGCTGTCACAGTTTCATCACGGCGGCGGGCGGGTGTCAAGTATTCCAACGCGACGGTCTGGGAGGATTGGCTCATCCACTCGCGGTTCCCCTGCCGCCGTGGGGATTACCGGTCTTCGAGCGGGTCTTGCAAACGAGTGCAGCGTCATGCATCGTGGGGCGCACTGTCAAGGAGGACGCAGTTACCGCAACGTCCTCGATCCGGGAGGCACCGCGTGGCTGTAGCACTTTCGCCCGAATCCGGGGCCCTGCCGAGCAACGAGCCGGATGCCCCACCCGCAGACCTTCCGGAGGCCGTCGACGTGGTGGTGATCGGCGCCGGTCACAACGGTCTGGTGTGCGCCGGCTACCTGGCCGCAGCCGGACTTCAGGTGCTGGTGCTGGAGGCGCGCGAGGTGATCGGCGGCAACACCGTCACCGAGGAACTGACGCTGCCCGGGTTCGCCCACGACTCGTGTTCCAGTGCACACGTTCTGATCCAGTCGAACCCGCTGATTGCGGACGACGAACTCGGCCTGCTGTCCACCTACGGGTTGCGGTACGTGCACACCGACCCCGCCGTGGTGCTGCCGCAACCCGGTGGCGACGCGCTGGTGATGCGCCGGGACGTCGAGGGGACGGCCGCCGAGATCGCCCGCTGGTCGAAGCCGGACGCCGACAGCTTCCGGGACCTACTGGCAGAGTGGACGGACGGCCTGGCGGCCGTACACGGCCGCTGGAGCTCGGGTTTCGCCCTGGACGCCGACTCCGCCAACGTCGATTCCGCCAACGCCGCCTCCGACGACGCTGTTCGGCGGTATCTGGCATTGCGTGAACGCAGTGCCTGGGACGTCGTGCATGAGCGGTTCCAGGATCCGACGGTTCGCTCGATGATGCTGTGGCTCGCGCTGGCGACGATCCAGGATCCCCGCCGTCCCGGCACCGGCGTTCTGCCGTCGTCCATCGCCTCCGGCCGGATCCGGTTCGGCTGGTCGACACCGATCGGCGGGTCCGGGGCCTTGCCGGCCGCCCTGGTCCGCCACCTGGAGGCGCACGGCGGCGCGGTGGTCTGTTCCGCACCGGTGGCGGGCATTCACGTCGCCGACGGCCGGGCCCGAGTCGTCGAGACGGCCGACGGACGCCGAGTGACCGCGCGGCAGGGCGTCGTCTCCGGCCTGCACCTTGCCCAGCTGGCCGGGTTGATCGACGGGGTTGACGTGCCCGCGGATCTGGCCGAGGCCCGGGACACCTGGCGGCCCGGTCTGAGCGTTTTCGCCGTGCACGCCGCGTTGCGAGCGGACCTGACGTTCAGCAGCCAAGGGTCGCCGATTCGCAGCGTTGCCGCCGGGCTCGGCAGTACCGAAGGCGTTGCCGCCCAACTGGAAGCCTTCGACCGGGGTGAGCCGGATGCCCGCGACCCGTGGTTGCTGGTCGTCGACCAGACGGTGGTCGACCCCGCTCGGGCACCCGACGGCGGGGCCACTTTCAAGATCCTAACCATCGCGCCCTACCTGCGCGCGGACGGGCGCAGCTGGGACGAGACGAAGCAGGAGTTCGCGCTCGCGCTCGTGGACCGGGTAGGGGCCCGGGTGGACGGTCTGGAGTCCGCGGACATCCTTGCCCTGCGAGCGGAATCGCCGGTCGACGTGGCCGCGCACAATCCGCACAACCTGGGCGGCTCCTGCCACGGCGGCGAGTTCCTCACGTCGACCGGCGAGATCCTGCCCGGCTGGCCGGATTACGTCACCCAGATCCCCGGCCTGTTCCTGACCGGCGCCACCGCCCACCCCGGCGGCTCGGTCTCCGGCCGGCCCGGCCGCAACGCCGCCCGCGCCGTCCTGCAAACCCTCGGCCTCGACCCAGCCACGGTGATGGGCCCCACGTAGCCCGGCCCGAGGTGGGTCCCGGCTCACAACCGCGGTGAGCGGCGGCGCTCAACGACCGCAACGACGGATCAATGGCCGTCCAGTGCCTGAGGAAGCGCTTCTGCGGGGCGTTGTTCCGTGGTTCCGGTCGTTGATCGTCCATCCGCCCCAGTCTTACGGGCCCGCATCGGTACATCCCTGTCCACCCGTGCGCTCGGGCGTCTTGGACTGAGGGGTTGGGGCAATCAGGCTGGGGCGCTGGTGGCTCGGGTGCCGCCGAGATAGAGGGCGGCGATCTCGGGGTGGTCGCGGACTTCGGCGGCGGTGCCGGTGAGGCGGACCTTGCCGCCTTCCATCACGACGCCATGAGTGGCCAGGCCGAGACCGAGCCGGACGTTCTGCTCAACCAACAGCACCGTCGTCCCACCGGTGTTGAGCTCCTGGATCAGGTCGGCGACCGCGGCCAGGCTGCGCGGGTCGAGCCCCAGCGAGGGCTCGTCGAGCAGCATCAGCTTCGGGTCGAGCATCAGGCAGCGGGCGATCTCGACCATCCGACGCTGTCCGCCGGACAGGTTGCCCGCGGTGTCGTGCCCGCGTTCGGCGACGATCGGGATCCGTTCGCGCACCTGCTCCATCCGCTGCTTGAGCAGCGCCCGGTCGCGGCGGATCAAGTAGCCGCCCATCAGCACGTTCTCCTGCACCGACATCGACGGGAAGAGCGCATGCGACTGCGGTACCTGGGTGATGCCGCGGCGCAGGATGTCGTCCGGTGACAACCGCTCGGTGCGGTCGCCGTCCATCATGATCTCGCCCTCGCTGGGCTGCAGCAGGCCGCTGATCACCCGCAACACCGTGGACTTGCCGGCGCCGTTGGGCCCGACGATGCAAGTCACGGTCCGCTCGGCGCAGTGCAGGTCAACGCCCTGCAAGACGTTGCCGCCGCCATATCCGGCGGTGATCCCCGACAGCGTGAGCATCTCAGCGCACCCCCTTCACGGTCTCGGTCGCGGTCGGACTCGAACCAGGATCGGGGCGAGCAGCAGAGTCGGCAGCAGGCTTCGGCCGCCAGTCGTCGCCGAGATAGGCGTCCAGCACCACCGGGTCCTCGCGGATCGTGGCCGGCGGGCCCTCCGCGATCGACCGACCCCGGGAGAAGACCACCACCGGATCGCAGAGCTCCAGCACCAGCGGGATGTTGTGCTCCACCACCAGGAAGCTGACTCCGCGGTCGTTCAGCTCGTGGATCACCTCGGTAAGCCTGCCGAGCAGGCTCGGATTGACGCCGCCGGCCGGCTCGTCCAGCAGGATCAGCTTCGGTTCCAGCATCAGCACCTGGGCCAGTTCAACCAGCTTCTGCTGGCCGTAGGAAAGCGAACCGGCCCGCTCCCCGGCAAACCGGCCGAGCCCGACGACGTCCAGCAATTCGCGGGCCCGGGCCGCCTCATGGCCGCTCACCGCGTCCGCGAACATCGTCCGCCAGTGCGAGTCCGGCAGCGGCGCGACCACGTTCTCCTGCACCGTCATGTCCTTGAACAGCCGGGTGACCTGGAAGGTCCGGCCCAGCCCGAGGTGCCCCCGTTGCCATGGCTTCAGCTTGTCGATCCGCTTGCCCTCGAACCAGATCTCCCCGGAATCGGCCGACATCCCGCCGGTGACCAGGTTGAACAGGGTCGTCTTGCCGGAACCGTTGGGCCCGATCAACGCGGTGATCGAGCCCTTCCGGACGGTCAGGCTGGCGTCGTCCACCGCCACCAGACCGCCGAACCGCTTGGACACCCCGCGCACCTCGAGGAGCACGTCGCCGGGGGTCAACTCGTCCGACGCCGCCTCGGCGACCTCGGCCAGCGCCCGGTCCCGGGTCTCGACCCGTTCCCGGCTGCTCGCCGGACCTTCGCTGAGCGCCCCGGCACTCAACGCCCCGGCCTGATCGGTGTACTCAACGTCCACCGGATGCCGCTTGCGCCACCAGGTTTCCACGGTCGGCAACAGCCCGGCCGGCATGAACAGGACAACGGCGACCAGGGCCAGCCCGAAGATCAGCACTCGGGTCTGGCTGCCACCGCCGTACACCGTGGCCGCCTCGCTGACCAGTTGGACGATGAACGCGCCCACCACCGGCCCGTACAGGGTGCCCTTGCCGCCGACCAGCGAGGACAGCACGATCACCACGCTGCCGAGGATGGCAAACGAGCCGACCGGGTTGAGGAAGGTCAGGTAGTAGGCGTAAATACCGCCCGCGATGCCGATGAAGAACGCGCTCGCGCCGTAGCCGACGACCTTGAACCGGGTGGTGTTGACGCCGATCGAGGCGGCCTTGCCCTCGTCCTCCCGGATCGCGACCAGGCCGGTGCCGAACTTGGTCCGCCGAATCCAGGCGCTGAACAGGACGGTCAGCACGAGCACCACGAGGAACAGGTAGTAGAATGGGATGTTCTGATAATCCTTGCTCCAGAACGGAAGTTCCAGGGTGATGCCGTCCGAGCCCTCGGTCAGGCCGCGAAAGTTGACCGCCAGGATCTGGGCGGCCAGCAGCATCGCGATGGTGATGATGACAAAGGCGTGCCCGCGAGTGCGCAGCACCACCGAGCCGATCAGCACCGCCACGACCACCGCGGTGACCCCGCCGAGCGGGACCAGCCAGAGCGGGTTGATCCCCCATCGCATCGCCAGGATCGCCACCGTGTACGAGCCGAGGCCGAGGAACATGCTGTGCCCGAGCGAGATGTAGCCCGCGTAGCCGGAAATGATGTTCCAGCTGGACGCCTGGATCGCGAGCATGAAGGCCAGCAGCATCACTCCTTGCGGGTACGGCTGCCACGGGTTGATCACCGGGTAGAGCAGCAGGAGCAGCAGCGCCACCCCCGCGATCAGGTGCCGGCGCGGCAGCGCGGCCAGCCGCTTCGGCACCAGCGCTTCGAGCCGGGTCATACCGCGTCCTCGCGGAGCCGGGCACCGAACAGGCCCTGCGGCCGGAACAGCAGCACCAGCATGATCACCAAGTAGAAGACCAGGGTGGACCAGCGCAGCGAGCCGTAGGTGGCGGTCAGCGTCTCGGCCAGCCCGAGCACCAGGGCACCAACCATCGCCCCGGGCAGGCTGCCGAGCCCGCCGAGGACCACGATGCCGAGCAGCCGGGAGATCCAGTCGTAGTGCGAGGCCGGGAAGAACGGGTAGAGCACCGACAGGATCGAGCCGCCGACCCCCGTCGTCGCCGTCCCCAGGGCGAACGCCAGCGCCGCCGTCCCGGCCGCGCCGACCCCGACCAGGGCTGCGCCGGAAGGGTTCTGCGAGGTGGCCCGGATCGCCCGGCCGGTCCAGGTCCGGGTCAGGACGACGAAGAGCAGGGCCAGCACCAGCACCGCCGCGAGGAACCCGTAGACCTGGGTCTTGGGCAGCGAGATCGACCCGACCCGGAACGACTCCTCGAAGTAGGACGGCGTGGCGGACTTGAACTTGTTGCCCGCCACGACGTTCAGCACGCCCTCGATCACCAGTGCGAAGCCGAAGGTGAGCAGCACCGACATGGACGGCGACTGGTCTCGGATCCGGGAGATCAGGTACTTGTAGACCAGCCAGCCGAAGCCGAACATCAACGGGGTGGTGATCACCGACGCCAGGATCGGGTCGATACCGGTGTGCTTCCACAGCCACCAGGTGAACATCGCCACCATGATCAGGAATGCGCCCTGAGCGATGTTGATGATCCGCATCACCCCGAAGACGAGGGCCAGGCCCGAGGCCATCAGGGCATAAACGCCCCCGATCAGCACCCCCAGGACGAGGGCTTGGATCAACTGCGCCATGGTTACTTCCAGTCTGGCTTGGGGTTGACGACGGTGGTGGTGGTCGCGACCTCCTTCGGGGCAACCACCTCAACCTTGCCGGACTGCCACTGCGCGAGCAGGAACTGGCCCTTCGGCTCACCGGTCGCTTCCCAGCTGAGCGGGCCGAGGATGGTCTCCACCTCATTGGCGTGCAGCCACTCGCTGATCTTGGCCTGGTCGATCGAGCCGACCGCGGTGGTGCCGGCCTGCAGCACCTGAGCCGCGGCGAACGCATCGGCGGCGTCCTCGGCCGGCGCCGCGTTCTGGTAGGCCTTGGCGTAGTCGGCGACGAACTCCTTGTTCAGCGGCGTGGTCGCCTTCTCGTTCCAGCTCACGGTGTAGAAGACGCCCTCGGTGTTGGCCGCGCCGACGCCGTCGCTGTACTGCGAGGCGTTGCTCGGCGCCGAGGTCTGGAACAGCATCTTCGGCGAGTAGTTCAGCTGCTTGAGCGATCGGACCAGGCCGACGCCGTCCTCGAACACCGCGCCCTGCGCGATCAGGTCGGGCTTCTTGTTCGCCAGGGTGCTGGCGATGGTCTGGAAGTTCGTGGTGTCCGCCGGGTACACGGAACTGAACACCGTCTTCACGCCGATGGCCTCGAGCTGCTTCTGCATCGACTCGATCACCGGGGCGGCGAACGGGTCGTCCTGGCTCGGGTAGGCCGCGGTCTTCGGCCGGTCCGCCTCCGGCAGGCTCTTGATGTAGTTGACGAACACGTCGGCCTGATGCGGAGCGGTGGCCGGCTGAGCGAAGAACAGGTGCTTGAAGCCACGCTCGAACATCTTCGGCGCGCCACCGGCCGGCTCGACGAACACCATGCCGTTCTTCTCCGCCACCGCCGAGGCCGGGTAGTTCAGCAGCGAGGAGAAGGTGCCCAGGACCAGGTCGACCTTGTCCTGGGTGATCAGCTTCGTGTAGTCGGCGACCACGGTGTCCTGGTTGCTGGCGTCGTCGGTGATCTTCAGCTCGACCTGACGGCCGAGCAGACCGCCCTTGGCGTTCACCTGCTTCTGCCAGACCTCATAACCACGCTTGGCCTCGCTACCGGGCTGGGAGAAATCACCGGTCAGCGGCAGTGAGATGCCGATCACCAGTGGCTTGCTGGTGTCGGAAGCGGCCTGCTCAGAGGGCTTCGAGCCGCAGCCCGCCAGCACCAGGGCACCGGCAGCCACGAGCGCCAGAGCCTTCAGAAAGACAACGGGTCGTTCGTACTTGCTGGCGGTCATGAGGCCCTCCTCGTTGAGGCGATCGCAGCGGCACCACCGCAATCGATTGCTGCGTCGGATCATGCCGGGTGGCTCTCGAGCCTGTCAAGGTATCCGTGATATCCCCCTCGGAAAGGCATCGGTCCAGGTGGAGACCTATGCAAACGAGTGCGGGTATGGTGCCATCGCTAGGTCGCTGACGTTGAATCATCCCGAAGGAGGCACCGTGGGCACCAGAGTTACCGTCGGAGCATTCAGTCCCTCCGTGCTGCTGCGGGTCGCTCGCCGCACCGGGGCACTGGAGGAGGTCGGGCTGGACGTCGAGGAAACGGCGGTGCCCTCCTCCCCCGCACAGTTCCGATCCCTGATCGATGGCGAGCTGGACGCCGTGCTCACCAGCCCGGACAACGTTGTTGCCTACCGGTACAGTCCGGCCAATCCGCTCGGAGCGACCGTTGATGCCCGGATCGTATCCGCCGTCGACCGGGGTCTCGGCCTGGCCCTGTACAGCCGACCCGACCAGCCGGCGGTGGCCGCCGGAGCGACCTTCGGGGTTGACGTCCCCACGTCGGGGTTCGCCTTCGCGATGTACGCCCTCGCCGAGTCGCTGGGGCTGGACCGCGACGCCTACCGGCTGACCACGCTCGGCTCGACGCCGCAACGGCTGCTGGCGCTGCTGGCCGGCGAGTGCGACGCGACGATGCTGAACGCCGGCAATGAGTTGCGCGCCGAACTGGCCGGCTGCCATCGACTGGCGCGGGTCCGGGACGTCTGCCATCCCTATCTGGGTACCGTGCTGGCGGTTGTCGGACCGGCGCAACTCGAACCGGCCACCCGTCTGGCCGAAGCCCTGCGGACGACGGCGGCCGCGATCTGCGGATCAGAACTGGACGACGTCACCACCGACGTGGCCGTCAATGCCCTCCGGCTTCCGCCGGAGCAGGCCCGGCGCTACGTCCAACAGCTCAAGGACCCGAACGACGGCCTGATCCCCGACGGTCGGGTGGATCCGGAATCCCTGCGCACCGTCGTCGACCTGAGGCACCGCTACCTGCCCAGCGTGCTGGACGGCGTGGACCTGCTCGCCGAGGCCCTGGTCCCCGGTTCCGGCCTGCTGGTGCGGGAGTGACCGCTGCACCCATCGCACCGCTGCGCCTGCTGCAGCTCACCTCGTTCGTCAGCACGCTCGACCGGTTCGCGATGCCTCCGATGCTGATCGCGATGGCCGATGATCTGGACGCCCCGCTGACCCAGGTGGTGCAGGCGGCCGGGGTGTACTTCCTGGCCTACGGGCTGATGCAGCCGGTCTGGGGCGTCGTCTCGGACCGGATCGGCCTGGTCCGGACGATGCGGATCACCCTGCTGCTGGCCGCCATCGCGACCACCGCCTCGGCGACCGCGGGCAGCCCTCTGGTGCTGGCGATCACCCGCGGCCTGGCCGGAGCCTGCTTCAGCGCGGCGATCCCGGCCAGCCTGATCTACCTCGGCGACACCGTGCCCGCGCACCGGCGGCAGCGCGACGTCACCGGCCTGATGGTCGGGGTGGCCCTCGGCACCGCGCTGGCCGCGGCCGGCGCGGGCGCCCTCGCCCAGCTGCTGAGCTGGCGGGTCTCGTTCCTGATCACCGGGGTGGCGGCGCTGGTCCTGGTGTTCACGCTGAACCGGTTGCCGGATCCGCCGCGCACCCGCAGCCATCAACATCCGCTGTCACCGGTGCTGGCCGTGGCCCGCTCCGGCCCGGCCCGGCTGGTGCTGCTGCTCGCCTTCCTGGAGGGCGTCGTCCTGCTCGGCGTCCTGACCCTGCTGCCACCGGCGGTGGAGGCGACAGGCTCGGGTGCCGCGCTGGCCGGTGCGGTGACCGCGACCTACGGGGTTGCCGTCCTGATCTTCGCCCGGGTCACCGGGGTGCTCTCCCGGCGGCTGCCGACCTGGCAGCTGATCGGGCTGGGGGCGGTCGCGGCGCTGGCCGCCTGTGCCGTCGCCGCGGTGTCGCGGGTGCCGGTGGTCGCCGTACTGGTCGCCGTTCTGCTCGGGCTGGCCTGGGCAGCCATGCACTCGTCGCTGCAAACCTGGGCCACCGAGGTGCTGCCGGCCGCCCGGGCGACCGTGGTCTCGCTGTTCGCCGGGGCCCTGTTCATCGGCAGCGCGGTGGCCGCACTGATCGTCGCCGGGCCCGCCGAGAAAGGCCGGTACGGCGTGGTGTTCCTCGGCTCCGCGGTGGTCGCCCTGCCGCTCGGCGTGCTCGCCACCGCCGGTCGCGCGCGCTGGATCCGGCCCGCGGATGGCCCAGCCGACCCTGGACAAGGCTAGGATCCGTCCGTGCAGACGCCGACCCTCCGCGACGTGGCACAACTGGCAGGCGTGCATGCCGCCACCGCCTCCCGCGCGCTGAACCCGAAAACCCGCCCGCTGGTCAACGCGGACACCGCGCGCAAGGTGCTGAAGGCTGCCGAAACCCTCGGCTATCTGCCGAACCCGATCGCCCGGAGCCTGAAGACGTCGAAGTCCAGCACCGTCGGCCTGGTGATCCCGGACCTGACCAACCCGTTGTTCCCGCCGATCGTGCGCGGCATCGAGGACGTCCTCAGCCCGGCCGGGTACAGCGCCTGGATCGTCAACACCGACAACGACCCGGAACGGGAGAAGGCGCAGATCGAGTCGTTGCGCTCGCGCCAGGTCGAGGGGCTGATCGTGGCGACCGCCCGGCTGGACCATCCGCTGCTGCGCCGACTGCACGAGCAGGGGATGAAGATGGTCCTGGTCAACCGTCGGGTCGAGGGCGTCGAGATCCCCTCCATCACGGCCGACGACGCGGCCGGAATCGGGCTTGCGGTACACCATCTCGTCGGACTCGGGCACCGCCGGATCGCCCACCTGGCCGGCCCGCAGACGACGTCGACCGGGGTGGTCCGGGCCCGCGCCTTCCGGTATGCGGTGCGCGACCACGGCCTGCCGGACGACCCGGAGCTGATCGCCTACTGCAACGTCTGGACCGAAACCGAGGGCGCCCGCGCGCTCCGCAGCCTGCTGGACGCCGGCCAGTCGTTCACCGCCGTGGTGGCCGGGAACGACCTGATCGCGTTGGGCTGCTACGACGTCTTCGCCGAGCGCGGCATCGTCTGCCCGGACGAGATCAGCGTGGTCGGCTTCAACGAGATGCCGTTCCTGGACAAGATGCGGCCTCCGCTGACGACAATCGCCTTGCCGCACTACGAGATCGGCGCCGAAGCAGCCCGGATGCTGCTGGAAGTCATCGACGATCCGGATCGGCACGCCCGGTCGGTGCTGCTGCCCACCTCACTGGTGGTCCGGCAGTCAACCGCTGCACCCGCCTCCTGATCCGCCGCTCAAACCGCTGGCAACTGACGGTAAGACGTCGTTCACCATCCGTCCTCCCCATGGATGCACGCGCGCCTCGTCGATACTGAAGCCTCAGCATCGTGTTACAACGGGCAAGAACCACCCCCGATCTGCTCCTGCTGGCGACGGTGTCCGTCATCCTCGCTGGATTCATCTGCGGAGGGCTCGGGTTTCAAGGATTTCGTGGCCGGGCGGATGCCCTCGACCGGGCCCGGGCGGAGACCGCCCACCAGGCGGCATTGCAGATAGTCCGGACCAAGGCGGTGATCGCGGACACCGCGGCCGCAGACGATGTCCTGCGGGGAAAGACCCGCCGGCCGATCGCGGAACGACAGTTCGACTTCGCCGTGGAACCGGCGGTCACCGGCCTGGTGGTCGCGGCTCGGCACGCGGATGCCTCCCGGCTCGCGTTGGCGAACCGCGGGCTGGCGCGCTACGGCCAGCAAGTGGATAACGCCCGGACGCTGGCCCTGGCCGGGGACGCCCGGGCGGCGGCCGACTCGTTGCAGAAGGCCTCCGCCATGCTCCGGGCTCAGGTGCTGCCGCCGCTGGTCGCGGCCCAGCAGGCGAGCCAGGCCAGGCTGGCGGACGACCAGTCCGCCGCCACGTGGGGTGCGCTGATCGGCCTGCTCGGCGCGCTGCTGGCGTTGCTGGTGCTCGGCGGCGTGCACTGGTGGCTCACCCTGCACACTCGGCGGCTGGTGAACCTCGGGCTGGCCGCGGGCCTGATCCTGCTGCTGGTGGTCGGGGTGTCCGGCTTGGTCACGGTCTCGGTCAGTCGGCATCGGGCCAACGTCGTCGAGGACGGCGCCCACCTGGTCGCTCGGCAGCTGGTCGACGCGCGGGTCGCGGCGTTCGACGCGCGCGGCCGGGAGTCGCTGTCCGTGATCAGCGACAACGTGCTGGCCGAGGACGCCAGGTGGAAGCGGGCGATGTCCACGGCTCGGGCCGCCCTGGCCGGCGCCGAACCCGGTGCCACGGCAACCGTGCACGGCGATCTCGCCAACATCACCAACCTGCTCAAGACCTACGAGGACGAGCACACCACCCTGCTGAAACTGGCCCGCGCTGGGGACAACGCCGGAGTCCGGGAGCAGGTTGCCGGCGCGAACGGTTCGGCCGGCCCGTTTGAGGATTTCGATGCCTTCAGCGGCGCTCTGCTCGCCCGCCAGGTCCAGGCGAGCGACGACGGCTGGACGGCGGCCGGGCACAACCTTCGACCGATCGCTTGGCTCACCCTGCTCGCCGGGCTGGCCGCGGCCGGTTTCGGCTGGCTCGGACTCGCCGCCCGAAGCCGCGAATACCGCTGAGATTCGGTCAGGTCAGCTGGAGATAGTCCAGCTCGGCGTAGCCGATGCCGCCGGAGAAGCCGGGAGCACCCTTGGCCAGGCGGATCACGTTGTACCCGGCCCTCAGGTTCAGGCTCACGGTGCCGGACGTGGCGAACTGCGCCCAGCCCGCGGTCGGCGGATAGCTGATCGTCGACCAGGCACCACCGTTGTACGCCAGCCCCTGGGTTGCGGTGGCACCGGTGCCGTTGGCATAGCGAACCGCCATCGAGTACGTCCGTGCCGTCGGCACGTTGACGACGAAGTCGACGTAGCTGGCGGTCCGAGCGTCGCCGGTGTTGTCGATCCGGCCGACGTAGCCGCCCTCCGAGGCGGAACCGCTGGCCAGCCGCAGGGCGCGGAACACCGAACCGTTCTCCGCCTCATACCGCTGCTGATAGCTCGGCACTCCGCTGGTCGGCTGAATGACCAGGTGATAAGCGCTGCCCGCGACCATGTTCGGCACCGAGACGGTGACCTGGCCGTTGCTCACGGTGGCGGTGGAGGTCGAAATCACCGTCGGCGCGGACACCGCAGTGAACCGCCCGGACGCCGGCGTCGATTCGAGCCTCACCTGGACCTGGCTGCCCAGCCCGGCCAGGCCGGTGACCCGTACGGCATTGGTTCCGGAGGCATCACCGAAGGCGATATTGACGATCTTGCGGGTGCTGTCGTACGAGGCGAAGCCGTCCAGGCCGGTCTGCGCCGGCGGGACGGTGCCGACCATGTTCCCGGCCATGTCGCCGTACCACTTGTACAGCCACCACGATCCGGTCGGCTGGCTGTTGTTGACCACCAGCCCGTTGACCGTGCCGTACTCGTACCAGAAGGCCCGATCGGCCGAGTCCACCCCCGCCCGCTCCAACTTCGCGATGTAGTTGCTGACCCGACCGGGGACGTCAACCTCATCCGTCCACGCGTACTCGTTGATCGCGATCGGCCGGGCGCTGATCCCGAGCGAGCGCTCCAGCGAGCGGTACGCGGCGACGTGCGCGGCGATGTCGGCGGAGGTGTGCCCGAGTTCGTGCCAGACCACGACGTCCGGCACGGCGTTGTTGTCCCGCGCGTAGGTCATGAACGACGTCATCGTCGACAGGTTCCAGGCCGAGTAGCCGGGTCCGGCGATCGGCGTCAGGGCGTCGAGGCCGCGAATGATCTGGTGGGTCCGCACCCAGCCGGCGTTCCAGCTGCCGGCGGCCGCGGTGTTCCAGGTCCAGTCCGGCTCGTTCCAGACCTCCCAGGCGGCGACGTTGCTCACGGTGCCTGCCGCCAGCCGTTTCTGCACCATGGTCTGCACCTTGGACTGCCAGTCCGCCCAGCTCACCCACCGGTACGGAAAGTCCGGGTAGATGTCCGGCATGCGGATGATCTCCGCGGCGCCGACCCGATCCGCCTGCGGCGCCACCAGCAGCCCGTCGCCTCCGGCCGGCTGACCGTTCGGCTTCTGCCCGACACCGGGCGGCGGCTGGGTGATCGTGTTCATCTTGATCGGGAGCAGCGTGGAGTCGGCCGGGCGGCTGTTCTCCGCCAGGGCGTAGAGGCCGCCCGAGGCGACATGGGTGACCGGACGATAGGGCGAGCCGACGTTGACGACCAGGGTCGCCCCGGCCGCCTCGGCCGGAACGGTGAGGCTCACGGCGCCGATCGTGCAGGCGGCGACGCAGCCCATCACGGCCACCGTGCGTCGCCGGCCGGGCAGGACTGAGCTGGGCTTGAGTTGCATCGTTGCACCTCATGTGATTGGTAGGAATCTGATCAGCGGAAACGGATATTACCGACAGTCGGGGGAAAGGTTTCCTCACTCGGCGGCTGCCGTCAACAGCCAGCGCAAGCCAATTCGTCGCCCACCGACAGCAGCCGCGATGGGTTTCGGGGAAGCCTTTTCGCACGACGGTTTTCGCCATCCCCGCCGATCCGCGGTGGCATCTGGCAGGCTTCCGCCATGAAACAGACCCAGAGCGCGGCGCCGTCCGACCTGGTCACATCGGCGCTTCGGATCGCACCCGTGTTCGACGGACACAACGACCTGCCCACGGTGCTGCGCGAGGCCGGCTACGGCGTCGAGGGGCTGGACACCGGCCGGCCCGAGCTGCACAGCGACATCCCCCGGTTGCGGGCCGGCGGGGTCGGCGCCCAGTTCTGGTCGCTCTATGTGCCATCGACGCTGCCCGAGTCGGAGGCCGCGACCGCGACCCTGGAACAGGTGGATCTGGTCTACCGGCTGGTCGCCCGGTATCCCGAGGCGTTCGCGATCGCGTACACCGCGGACGACGTGACCCGGGCGATCGACGCCGGCCGGATCGCCTCGCTGCTCGGGATCGAGGGCGGCCACAGCATCGCCACCTCGCTCGGCGTGCTCCGGGCCTTCGCCCGGCTCGGCGTCCGGTACATGACCCTGACCCACAACGAGAACACCTCGTGGGCCGACTCGGCCACCGACGAGCCGACGGTCGACGGGCTGAACGACGTCGGCCGCGCGATCGTCGCCGAGATGAACCGGATCGGCGTCCTCGTCGACCTGTCTCACGTCGCCGCGACCACGATGCACACTGCCCTCGACGTCGTCACCGCTCCGGTGATCTTCAGTCATTCCTCCTGCCGCGCGCTGTGTGCGCACCCGCGCAACGTTCCGGACGACGTGCTGACCCGGCTGGCCGGCAATGGCGGCGTTGTCCAGCTGACCTTCGTCCCGGCGTTCATCAGCAACGCCGTCGCCGAGTGGCGGTCCGCGGCGCAGGCCGAGCGGCAGCAACTCGGCATGCAGCTGGACGAGTGGACCTGGCCGCGAGCTCCACGGCCGGGCGAGAGCCCCGAGGCGGTGGCGGCCGAGTTCGCTCGGACTGCAGTGAATTTCGCGGACGACGAGCGGTTCGCCCGGTGGCTGGCCGAGCACCCCCGGCCGGACGTGTCGCTCGCCGAGGTGGCCGACCACGTTGAGCATGCCCGCGACGTCGCCGGGATTGAGCACATCGGGATCGGCGGCGACTACGACGGCGTCGACCTGCTCCCGGCCGAACTGATCGACGTCTCACGCTATCCCCGACTGCTGCTCGAGCTGGCCAACCGCGGCTGGTCCGAACCCGACCTGACCGCGCTCACCGGCCGCAACATCCTGCGCGTCCTGCGTGCCGCCGAAGACGCCGCCACCGAACCGCTCTGGCCCACCACTCCGCTGCACTAACAGCGGGTAACGACTGGCACCGCGCGCAACAGGACTCGGTATAACTCCTTTGATCGCGCTCCCACGGGGCCGATAAGCGGACTTATACCGAGTCCGGTTGCGCGCGGCTGGATAGCGACCCGCGCACCGGCTCAGTCGAGCGGGCGGTAGCCGACCCCGGCGGCGTCCATCCGCTGCAAATGCCGGACCATCCGCCGTTGCAGGTCGGCCTGATCGCGCGGGCCGCCCCAGCCGACCTCGGCCACCGCGGCCAAGCGCGGCATCAGGTCGTACTCGGCTCGGCCGGGCGTCGGTGCGTACTCCGTCCACAGGGATCCCTGTACCCCGATCACCCCGGCTCCGGCCAGGATCCCGGGATCGTAGGCGCCCGGATCGTAGGCATAGACCCGGGCGAAGGGCAGGACGCCGATGTCGGGGTCCGACGTCACGCCGTCGGCGATCGACAGCGGCTCACCGGGTGCCGACGACGACGGGTAATTGAGGTACATCGAGGTGTGCGGGGTGGCCACCACCCGATGTCCGGCAGCGACGGCGGCCCGGACCCGGTCCTCGTTGCGCCAGGCCATGATCACCGCTCCGGGTGGAGCGCCCTGGCCGACCAGCTCGTCCCACAGCACCGCCGTCCGACCGTGACTCTCGAGATGGTCGCTGAGCCGCCGCATCCACCAGCCGAGCAGGTCCTGTGGCTGCTCGAGCCCCAGCTCCGCCATCCGAGCCCGGGCCGATTCGCTGCTCGCCCATTCACCGGCGTCCACCTCGTCGCCGCCGAGATGGATGTACCGGCTCGGGAACACGTCCACGAGTTCGTCCAGGACATGCTTGACGAACTGCACGGTGTCGTCCTCGACGTTCAGCACATGCGGGCTGATCCCGAACCCGGTCCAGACCGCGAGCCGGCGGTCCGGCACGTTCCCGAGCCGTGGGTACGCGGCGATCGCCGCCTGGGTGTGCCCGGGCAGGTCGATCTCCGGAACGACGGTGACGCCGCGCCGGCTCGCGAACGCGACCAGGTCACGCAGTTCCGCCTGGGTGTAGAAACCGCCGTGCGGGACACCGTCCCCGGTCCGGTC
>Ga0307513_10000534_pt1 | contig 54405 bp, 50 predicted proteins | sample 15_EM_MG_FD_202174 | JGI IMG/M metagenome (GOLD analysis project Ga0307513, IMG submission 202174) | Populus trichocarpa ectomycorrhiza microbial communities from riparian zone in the Pacific Northwest, United States - 15_EM | ecosystem: Host-associated > Plants > Roots > Unclassified | place... | reverse complement strand
ATTTTCACTTACCATCGGTTACATTATCCTCTTTGTATTAAAGACATCGATATTTCAAATAATTCTGGCACACCTTCCGGTACTTTTATAGCAACCGTATTCCGAATACACGATGAGAATAGAAGTAGATACGGTAACGGATGGATAAACTGAATGTCTTGGCGTGTGATATGAACCGATTGTGGAAATATTGTAACTGGTATGCCGGCAGTGCTGTGCAGTGTGTGTTACTGTGTGCGTGAGGAAATGTACCGTACAGTACTCTGGGTAAGGCAGGTAAGGTAAGGTACTCGAGTATTTTGGTAAGGGACTGTGCTAGCATCACACGGTATGATACGGTGGTCAAGGTGTGGCTAAGTACTAGTACGGTAGGCATAATACGGTACACAACCGTAACCGTATGCGCGCTGCTAGGATCATGCTTTTTGCGAGTACGGCTCTGAAAAAATTGTGGCTAGGTTTACTAGATAACCGTATTAATACAAATTATCCCCCCCCTGGTCTTGGCTTCTGAGAGCGGCAACGCAAAAGTCTCGTTTTGCCCAGATGCCGCGCCCTACTTATTTGCTGGGGGGATGAAGCTACATGAGCTCAGCTCCGTTTGCAACAACAACACAACTCTTCCAACAGCAGTCAGGGTGAGAAAAAATTTTTGACCCCCGGAAGAAGGCTCTCAGCTCCTTCCCAAGAAGTTAGTGAGGATGCTACGAGTACATGCACACGCGGCCAACCTAACTCCACATCGCTACGAAATATCTTTTCTAGATCCATTCTGTAGAAAGGTACCCGAGGGCGCACAACACCAACGTTTGAGAGACCTTCGGGGCCCGGGATGGGGTCGATGCTAACCCTAATGGCTCTGCGCTGTACTGTGCCTGAGTACCCGTTCCGGTTACCGTGATAAATCTTTTGCTCTCGTTCGGGTTTTTGTCAATGGTCGCCACGGACGGGCGTGAGCGCACAGACATTCCGTGACGTGATTTTCAGGGACGGATGAGATGAGGGGGGGGGAAGGGAAAGGGTGTGTGTGTGTGAGTGTTGTGCTAACCGACGCATTGGGACTAGAGCAACGTTTTGGTGAGGTCTCAGTGGCGGAACTTGAAACCTTCAATGCATTGGCATTTGCTTGGGGCGGTTTGACTGGAGGGGGGGCATCTACAGTATGGGATATCCATCTGCGATATCTGGCATGGTTCATCTTGAGAGATGGGTTCTTGTTTCTGTTTTTGAAAAGGTTTTTGTCTTGCTGTGAACTCTTTTCTCGCCTCTTTCTTTCGTTGGTTCGTTCGTTGAGAAAGTCATTGTTGTGTGGCTGAGCGGCTCGGTAGGCGTTGGATCTGACTGGGCCCTGATCGGAGGATTTTCCCTCCTCGTAATTGTGTGCTGAGACATCCATCTGGCTGCGATTGGCGGTTCCCCCGTTGGATTTGGCGCTCGAGAGAAGAGCGTCCACCATCATTATTATTGGTGGCCGTGGATGATTAGGGAGTGGTAGAGTACGAGCACTGGTACCGCACAGCAAGAGCTGCGAGTACGGTACGGTAGTAGAGGTCACCTCCCTCCCTCAATAGGAGCGCTTGTTCAACTTGAAAAACAATCATGTGGTGTGGTTACATCTCGCGCCCGGCACTGCACAGTTTATCAAATGCCATTCGTACCCGTGAAAAATATCAAGAACCATTCGTTTCCCCCCATCGCTTTCCACCCTCCCTCTATATCATACAATTCCTCCCTCCTCCACTGGAAACCACCCCCTACCCTTCCCAGGCATAGGTTAAGCGAAAAATTACAGTTGTAGAGAACATACGATATCGACTGTTTCCCCCTCCGGATTGAACGCTCACACTGCTCTCACACCCTTAGAGTATCATACCCAGGGAACTTTGACCCTGTCGTGTCACAGAAGCTTCAGTTCCCATAGGTCTTCAAAACACTCTGACCGCCGTCTATCGCTGTTGCTGCTTTCCCCTTCCTCCACTCTCTCGCGGACGGCACAGCTCCTTCCCTTTTTGTCACTCTGGCCAATACATACGGTATTGCTCTCGGTGCGACCGGCTCATAGCACCGAATTACAGTTGGTGTCGGGAACCAGTCGGAAGAAGAGAGGGAAGGAAGGAGGGAAGGAGCGTTGGATTGAATTAAGGACGGGCATCACAATCTGACAACTTCTTTCCCATTAATTCTCGCCCATTTCCACCCAATCACCAATTTACCATTGCCCAGACTTGGCGCATTCCTCTTCTCCTTTTGGCTCGATTTCTCACCATTTTCTTCCTGCAGGAACCAATTCGCTGCGCTCGCTTATTGGACGCCTCATCCTGCACCTGATATCCGCTTTCCCTGCCCTTTTCCCCCTTGAAGGAGGTGCCCACCGCTCATCGTCTGCCTATTCATACCCTTTCTATTGGCCCCTCACTCTCACCCACTCACTCACTCTCTCACTCACTCTCTCTCACCCTTCTTGTCCCTTTTCACTTCTCCCTTTCCCGCCTTTCCTTCTACTTTCCCTTCTTTTCCCTTCCCTTCCCCCCCACCCCTTCCTTCATTCTTTACCTCCCTCCTGTTTCTAACCGTGCTGCTGGACGCCGTGATAATTGCTCCAGTCCATTCTTTACCATTCTTCTTTTTCCTCCGCTAACCGGCTTCCGCCCAGCGCCGGCGCTGTCCCTCTCTGTCGGATCTTTAACGGTTTTCCCTTTTTGAAGAAAGAGGGTTAAAGATAGAAAGGGTAGGGGTCGAGATAGATTAACCCGTCCGCGCCATCTCTGAATTATTGTTGCGGTAACGACAAACACGGTTAATCATCTGTTCACCCTCCAGGGCTTCGGGTCGACACACTCTCTTGACTGGTGCAGAGGTTCCTATCCCCATCCAAGTCCCTAGGTATGTACCCGCATTTAATTAACCACCCACATGCCTGCACCCGCGCACACAAGACTTGTGTATATACTATTTGGTTCCCCTCCGCTCTAATTTATTCCCTCTGTCCCTCACCTTTTCCATTTTCCCATTACTCCTTCCCCCATTCCCATTCCCTTTGTTTTTACCCTTTGTTTGTTGCCCGCAACAGTGGGCTTAAATTACATTCTTCCAATTACGGGGCGGGGACTAACAGATATTCCACCAACCAGCTACCACATTCCACTACCTTCCTTCCTCCTCACGACAAACATACCAGCCAACCACAACGATGCGGAGCACCGTCCTTTCATATTTCCTGTTGGCAGTGTCGACGCTGAGCGTCGTCACAACAGCACTTTCAAGTCCCGCCGCAATGCTCATAGTGCCCGGGAGCGTACCGGAGTCGGAGTCCGACTGGCACAACTTACTTCGTAGGGATGCAGACGACAAGATTGTCCGGCGTCAGTCATCATCGGATGGGGCGAGGAATGAGTCTGCTATTGAGCAACTGGATCTGCAGAGTTGGGCAAAGGAAACGACACTCAAGTGTATCGACAGATTGAAGAACGTTACAAAGGCCACCAACCCTTCTGGCATCGCTGTCTGTTACAACCTTCCATTTTTGAGCACCAAGTCGGGCGTTTTCGCCGCCGATTTGAGGCTCTACCAAGTTTCGGCCCCGGATGGTGATTGGGCTACGGTTGGGGGGAACATTGATGTCTCGTTGATGTATAAGGGCGCAGCGGTTCAAATTAGGAATGAAACTGCCGAGGAAGCAGCTGCAACGGCACAGGCCTCCGCGAGTTCTGTGGGCCCCCAAAAGGTCCAGGAGTTTCATTTTATTGGGCAGATTGACAAGATGCTTTTGGCGGACGATATGACTGAGTATGTTTTCTCTCATCTTTTTTTTCTTCAGAAAAATCCAGTAGATGGAATGGCTGACTAAATAATGTTTTATTATAGTCTCGAAATGCAGAGAATGCTGAAGCCAAATATTTCTCTCTTTGCAAACACCCCTGGGGGCACACAATTAAGCACGGTGCTCTCCTCTGACGAGGCAACTTTCGTCAATGGCGTATTCGCCGACATAGCCACCACCCAAAACACTACAAAGGCTGCCGACAACAAGTTCAAACTCCCAGGAACCAGGATTGAGATCGTACCGATTGGATTGTACTTTTTCGGAACTTATTTGGTTATTGCGTGTTCTATCTTTGCATGGGGTATTTGAATTTCCCTCCATACTAGTTATGGAAAGCGTCAACTAACGGTATTCTTGATAGGCACCTTCGAAAGACAAAAGTTCCGAGACCAATATCGCAAGAGAGTTGCACAGAAGGGGGCAGCTGGTGGTCGAGGGGGGATCTAGAGCAAGCTTCCTTACTCCTCTATCTTCCCTCCTAGTCATGATCTAGCCATGTTTTCTTTCTTCCCCGCTTAGCTCAGTATTTATCATAGTCCTACATACATAACAAAATCCGTTCTTGTATTATTTATTATTTTTGTGAAGGTTAGCGTCTTCTTTTCTCCTGTGGATACTTTGGAATAGGTGGCCTTGTTTGGTTTGGTTTGGTTGATGGCGGGTTTTGTTTCTTCTTTTGCAGGTATTTTTAGTCGGGCATTTATGGAGTTTTTTCCTCTTTCTTTCTTGAAAGCTTGGTAATTGAGGGGTGTTGATTGACGGGGGAGTGAGTGGGGCGGTGGAGATGAGCTGGCGAGGAGTGGAATGGAAGAGGGGGAGCAAGTGAACTTAATTAGAGATTCGGTAATATAGCGTTCTTTGGCCGATTCTTTGAGTATTGCCCTTTGGTTTTGGAAGTGATGGTTGAGGGCGTGATGGGGACCGTTGGGTGAAGATGGCGATATGGATATTTTAACATGGGTAAATCGAAGCTTCCGGCGATGCATTACGCCTTGATGGGCAGGGCAGATCCTATTAAAGCCCAATACCCATCCTGATACTGTACCCAATCTCGGTACTGGGAATATCATACGCACATTCCAGAATAGTGAATCACAGAGTATCACTCCGACAAATCCAATTTTATCAAAATCCCACGCCTCTCTAACAACGGCTTCTCTCTCTCTCAGATGGTAATACGACCTCCCAACCAACCTCCTACCGCGCCCAACACCCCATCCAACACACAAGCATCATCGCATTACAGTACGGTACACCCTCACTCGACACAGACACGCCTATCACAGTTCAGCTTCGTAGGCCGATGGCGATCACCCGCACGATGGCGTTATACCAGAGCCCACGGCGAAGCTAAGCGTGGATTATGGACGCCGCCTCTACTGGTAGAATCTTGATTTTCATTTTTAACTGCCCAGTGTGGTGTGGTTTGGGAATTATGGGAAGGGTGAAAGGTTGGAGATGTATTTTATAACATGGAGTTTTTCCGGGGGGGGGGGGGGTTCTACACTGCTTGGGCACTGTTACTGGTATGTGTCCGCAGTGTCTGTGCCGGGTGGCTTCTTTTTTGTTAGGCTTTGGATGGATGTGATGGACTAGTATGGGCGCGCAGGTAGTAGGTACCACACCGGGAAGCTCAGAATGTAGTATTTAGTCGGGGTTCACGATAGGATCTGGGTGTTTACCGTGGGCTCAGAACAGTAGTATGATACCCGCTTGAGTCCCGGGATGGAATGGAAATGTTGAGGTGTGAGCGAGCTCTGGGGGAGTGTACTGTGCTGTTCGAGTGATGAAGGATGAAAGGGTCTATCGTTCGTCTGGGTTGCAGGTATCACAGACATCGCCAGTTAAAAAGAGACTAGGGGAGGGAAGGGAAGGAGGGGATTCATTTCTGTAGTGCATACAGCGGCGCAGTATTCTATTATGGTATTTCTGATGTGGAGAGTGGAGGTACTATTTCATACCGTAACGGACGGGATGCCAAAAGAAGAATATGTAACAAGCATTGCATTGCACAGTGCTCGATAACCACCTATGATACCCTACATAAACTTACAATATACCGCACCCTCCTTCTATGATACCCACCAAGCCACCACCACCACCACCAGCCCAGCGCTGGTGGTTTTCCCGCTGGCAAATCTACTACTCATGGCATAATACACTTTCGAAGAGTGCTCAGCCGTCCCATCCCATCCCGCATGAAGACAATCACACAACTAACACTGTCCTAGCTAGGCACAGCGCAGTGGGCTTGTATCATAATATTATTATTACGGCACTATCACAAAGCAAAGCAAAGCAAAGCAAAGCAAACAATTCTCTCTCCCAAACTCAGTCAATCACCACATATCACACACACACACTCCAAAAGAAATAAATAAAAAGGGTAATGCATTTTCCACAAACTCCAACACATCACCCGCCACAAACCCCGAGCCTAGCTAGGTTCGTTCAAGTATCATACCAAAATAGTTCCCTGCCACCCCCCCCCCCCCCCCAAGCCCACCAATAGAAAAAAAAGGAAAGAAAGAAAAAAAAAGATATAAATAGCAAAAACCCTAACCCAAAACTTCTCCCGCCGATCTCCCGATTCCCGAAGGTTTTATTGCTGGGAAGGGTGCGGGTTGAGCCGCTGACGTAGAGGGTAAACAGATCCAACCTCCGGGCTGGCGAGGAGTTATCGGTATGTTGAGCGGTTGGGTTTGGAAATGCGGAAGCGGCTCGGATGGGCATGATTGTATGTATGGTAGGGGGCGAGATTGGAATTGGGAGATCGAGAGGGCCAATTTTGAAAGTATTTTGGGGAATTGATTCTAAATAGAAAAAGAAAAAGAACTAATTATCACTACTTCCTGCGTTCCTCGTGGCATAGAAGAGCTGGCTTTTTTTACTATACGTCCACCCGCCCAATGTGTTTCTCCAAGTGGAGAGAAATTCGGAAAAACGCCAGGCAGACTAATTAAAGAGATCAAAGACATAGAAAGAAACAAAGTTTTTTTTTTCTGGAAAAATTAAAATGAGAAAGAAAGGACATGCATACTTTCCCTACAGACATCATCATGGCCCGTTGCGTACAGTATTTTTTTGTTGTTCCTCCTCCTTTCTTTTTAGTTCCTCCCCGCGGACATCATTCATTTTCTTCTCCAACTCAAACTCATGCCTCGTAAGACGCCTGTCAACCAGCAACCACCCACACCCATACATAGGCAACAGACGCCCTATTCAAATCAAAAGTAGCAAATCAAGAAATACAGTTTGCTATCGTACCTTCCCGTCATAAGTATACTCTCTGGAAGGACAAGGGAAAGAAAAAATGGACAAAAAAAGGAAGTTAGAAATAAAAACGAGAATGCCACCAATATATAAAAAGGAGAATAAAAAATCACCATCCTGAGAAACGAAACGAGAAAAACCGCAATCCCTGGATAAATGGTATAATGAGTAAGCAATGGACATAACGGGAATATATGGCAAAACGAAGATCTGCCAAAAAGGAAACCCCGAACAAGAAGGAAAAGCCTGATTTTGAGAAGAAAAAAAGAGCAAATGCTAAACCCGGTAGCAAAACGCGTATATGCAAAACCTATAAAGGAAGAAGAAAAAAATGAAGCAGAAGATTGTCAAACAGTGATACTATCGTTCAGAAGAGGTGGACTAGTAAGTCGGCTTCTTTGGCTTTTTCCAGTAGTATTGCTAAGTACCCGGTTAGTTCATGCTCATACCCATGCAAACAAAGGAACCACGATCATATCATACCTTATGAGTTCTTCTACACGCCCTCAACCCAACTCTTCCCATCCCCTGCACGACGGCACCGCGTCTGCCCAGATCTGTATCACGGTCGGGTATATAGTAATATTCGCTTTCGAGTGCCTTTCCAGCCGCGTCTTTACCGGATCGTTTGATTTCTCCGATGCAATGAAGGCTATCTAAAACCTGAATAAGACGCTCCTTATTAACCAATGGTGCAAGTGACGATGGGAGGTTTGATATGAGTGCAGAAAGCGGAGTGGAGGAAAGACGCGAGAAAGCAAGTTGATTGGTGATGTGATTCTGGAGCGTGTTGGCTTTGGTGGGGGAAACTGATACACTTCGACGTTTCATAGGTGAGGAGAAGGCGGATGATCCACGGGCAACGCACGAGGTTGGAGGAGTATCTGGGACACCGAGGGGTTCGGCAGTGGAAAAGGTGACCATGGGGGGGAGAGACGGCTCCTCTTCCCGGAAACTCTGCGCAATGGCATCGGTATTATCCTCAAAAGAATCACCATCCTGATCGTCATATTCATCTTCACCCTCGCTTTCGCCAAGCAGGGACTTCATTGCCTGAGCAATCTCCTCCTTTTCAGGTGGCTCGAGGAGGGCAGACTGGCTCCCCTCCTTAAAGTCAGGCACAGGCTCATCCTCGTAGATTTCCAAAAAGGTGTCAGTCATCTGGGATTCTGCCAGAAGCATGGAGGATGAATTTCCGCCTCCCCTTCTATGCAGAGGAGAGACAGGTGAACGGTTGCATTTCTCACCGAGCGTAGCACCGCAACGACGGATGCTGTTTCTTGCGTCAGGACCACAGGGGTCAACATTCTCGTCGTTATCATCTACCCATCCAATGGATGGACTCCTGGATACCCTACCAGTGGGCGAGCCCAGGGCCGGGGCACTTGCAGAACGAGACTGGCGACCTGGCCATGCAAGGACTACACGCGAGTCTTGGACATCAAGCATGATCTCTGCATGTTCAGTTTCGGATGTGAACACATCTCCCTTTGCCAGCTCCCAAGCATGGCCCTGGCAATGAACCTTTACACCATTCCAGCCCAGACATTGTATCTCAACCTTTGGTCTTGATGCCGTGGTCAGATACAGTGCCTTGACATGGACGCGTGAAATCAGTCTATTGGCAGAGAGTTGATAGTGAGATGAATTGCTGGATCTTCCCAAAAGGAGGGGTTCACCGTTATCCGGCAGGGTGATGGATGGGATACCGCCCAAGGGAGAACGTTCGGAAAGAGCAGGTTGACCATGTTCGGGTACAGGTTTGCACAAGAGCTGAGGGGGGGGGGATGAGAGGATACCGAGAGAGGATGAAGGAACAGGGGTTGGATATCTATTCTCGCTCTCGGATAGGCGAGACTTGTGACGCTTAAAACATGGTGGAGAAGAGCTCGGTTCGAACGCTGGCAATAGAGAGCCAGGTGCTGGGCGTTTTACACCAGCGGCAGTATTATTCACGTCGAGGACCCTTTGCACAGGCGAGGAATCCATCGAGGTTCGGCCGGCTGGTGTTGGAAGGATTTTAATTTCAGTTGTCCTCTATTTCCACGAAATGGTGAAATAGGGATAAATGAATATTTTTTATCGATAGTATAAAACGGACGGTACGATATATCCTCTTCTGGTTGGATAAAAAGGTCGCGTGGTGAATAGAATTGGGGTGGGAGAAGGGGGTGGGTCCGTAGTCAGCAGGAGCGAAGAAGAGCACCTCTACACGCAATTGCGGTTAAGAACACGGGAGCGTGTAAATTGGTGGACGGAGCACGATACCCGAGAGCGAGAGAGTGGAATGGGATTGTACGAGCAAAGAATGAAGGCATAGAAGAAGGGAGAGAGGGGAGGAAAGGAAAGAGAGAGAGAGAGAGAGAGAGACGAAGTCAGGACAGGCCTGATCGAACTCCCTGAAAGTTGGCAGGCTGGTAGTGAGTCGGCAGTGTAAGAACGGAAGTGACAGTGGATGAGAGAAAAAAGAGATGAGAAAAAGTTACAGACAGTAACTGTAGGTGACAGACTGAATAGGAGACACCGAGACAGACTCAGGCTCAATTCTAAAAGGAGGGCAATAATTTTGCAAAGTAAAGATTTGCAGTTGCCAAACGGAGGAAGAAGAATAAGAGGGAGAGAGGGAAGGGAGAGAGAAGTGAAGGGAAAATGAAGGGGGGAGAGAATACGGTACAGTCAGTCACTTACGATACTGTCAGCATGCAGCGGAAAGAGGGGGGTTGGTGGTAGTGGTGGTGGTGGTGGCCGCCGTTGCGTAACTCGTGCTGCGTCCTGTTTGACTGGAGTGAGTAAGAGGCGAGGGCTTCTGTTTTCACCACCAAGACATTCTTGTGCAAGAGTAGCTCTAATTCTCGCCCCTCTTTCTCAACTTTCCTCCTACTGTCCTCGCTAGAGGCGAAAGAGAGGATATGTTACAGTATCCTAACCCGAAGGCACAGAGTGGGAATATAGGAAGGTAAACCCTTTTTCGCACCCAGCAGTAGCGCCCAGGCATCCAGCCCCGTCACAAGGAATCAAAAGCCCGAGGAGAAAAAAAAGGAGGAAAAAGATCCCCACAATTCCGACTAAGAAGAAGCCCTACCGTACCCCCTCCCCTTCTCCATTTAGTTGCAGGAATAAGTATGATATACTTGGACTTTTGCAAAGCTCCTATCCTTCCCCCCCATTCCCCATTCCATACCTTACGCATGGTGGGTGAATGAAGAGGTTTCAATTCCACTTTAACAAAATTGCCCATCCCGCTCCCTTCTTGGCGCGCACCGCAATTTACTGAAGAGCGCGTCGAGGTAACGCGTCTCTCGGCTTCCAACGCGCAGCCCCTGGTATTCATTGGTTGCGCAACCCTGTGACTTTTCTTGGCACTCCAACTTGGTGGGGTCATCATTCGTCCAGCTTTGCCCTAGTTAGGGCTAGTTCCCTCTTAGTTTTCTCCCCTTCATTCCCGGACCCAGTGTTGCCGTGGTGATGGGTTACGAGTAAAATACCTGTACCCGCATCTAGTCCGTATCCCATCGTCCGTATCCCATCGAGCATCGTTTACTACCGCAGCCACATTTATTTGGGCGGGATTGTGGTGGAGAGTCAATGTGTTAAAGGGAAGTGAGAAGCGATGGGAATTGGCTGGACGAGGGCCGGCGGCGTGGGTAGAAACAAGGGTTTATTAATATTACAACATTATAGATAGAGAGCCACGAGGATATATGTATTCATGATGTGTTCCTCAGCCTGCTATCTTCAAGCATGATGCCCCACCGGTATGTAATGAGCCATACTCGATCCTAATCCACGCTTTCCGACGCGGAAACGCATTGCTACGGTAGCCCTTTTGCTGTGAGTAGACAGAGCCTTGCACCACTGGCGCTCATCCTGTAGCCCCCCCATCAATCAATCGGTCAATCGGATCTCATAACCACTTCCACATCCAGAAAGCCCCTTGCCATGCAAACAGAAGAGCCAGCCAAACCAACAGAGCAGAGCATATCATACATAGCACAAGGGCATCTACCGGGTTGAGCGCTGTGGTGGAAAGTGAACCAAAAGTGAACCCCACGCACATCGGAAAGGAGGAGAAGGGGGGAAGGAAAAAAAAAGAGAAAAGCCCCCCCCCTCCCCCCTTCAACCCCGCATCCTATCAAGCAGAACAAATCCCGAGGGAGAGGGAGGGAAAGAGTGATTACTGTGCTTTCCCCATCAACGGGCCACAATTCTTATCCAGCCTACAGGTATGATACAGTAGCTAACTTTTTTTTATCGGGCGGACCGACCACCCGAGAATAATAATAAAAATCGTAGACTCATAAGTAATCCCGACGCAGCATCATACCCGCATACCCCGTACAACACAAGGTCGGCATAAATATCATATCACCACACAGTGCAGTACTAGTACATGCTGCACAATCCACTCCACAAGCAAAACTGCGGGTACCCGGTTACTTGGAAGCGACTTTTCCATTTTTTGATATTTTTTTCCCTCCATTTTTTTCTTCTTCTTTATGATACCGCAATGTCCCGATATGTTAGTTAGCTGGACCAAGACATCTCTCTTCCCCCCAAAACTCTCACCGACTTGAAACCCGTCTCACTAATTCTGCCTAGAGAGAGCCCAACAACAGCACTGCCCAACGCAATCCTACCCGACCCAATCTTACCTATCCTAACCTTACCTCTCTTCTCGTGCCCTCTAAAGTTACGTACAAGTATTATACCAGCGACAGCCGTGTAAGGTACCTATTACCGGTACTTCCAGACCCCATCAACGGTAAATGCAAAAAGTGTGATAATATGTAGTCATGTTCACGAAATCAAGCAGGTTATTATTATAACAAACTGTGAAAAAGCTCGGCACTCCATGAAAGAAGGTTCAAAACTAGAAAAAGGGCTGAACCCCATAGGTTTAAAAAAAAGTGAGAACAGACGTTTCCGTTCCCGTTAAAGCATCACTTACATAACCCACACACACACAAGTTATGGTCTAAGGCGCTAGGTCTTGGTTGCTCGAGTGGAAAAAAAAGAAATGGAAAAACGCGTCGGGAGAACTGGGCACGTGACTACGCTAGGACGGATTTGGAGGTGTAATTGGATATACAGACTGCATGAACCAATTGGGGGTGTATGGGAGCACGAGTACCATACTGGTATGGTGATATTTGCTTGGGCGGGGGGTTTTTTTTTATTACTGTTGATGGGAGAGTGTTCGCTCGTGATGTTGAGAGGGAGGAGGGGATTGAAGAGAGAGATGGAGGGAGGGTGAAAGAAAGAAAGAGAGAAAGGGGTATGTTTGTGCTTTGCAAATACCGGTATTCGTCACGGTGGAATGCTTGCTACCATACCACGGATGCCGTGGGCTCCGGTGTTCGTTTGCCCTCACGCTCATGGCACTGTTTTGACTCGACTACGGTGGCCCCTGCTACGCTCACTATCACATCCTCCATGATATGGTGCTCCATTCATCAGCCCCCCTCCACACACCCCCTTTGGCGGTGTGGGGCTGGCTGGTCTTGAATGGAAGGGGCGTTATATCATATTATCACAATACCGGTAACTTGGCTTAGCTTAGACCGATGGCCGTCACAGACTGGGACTGTCAATGTTTATAAACTACGGTATGATACAGCACATATGGGCCCCTCCACTTCTATCCTTTCCCCCCCCTCCCTTTCCTGACTACCAGTACCGGATTACGATATGGGGGATAGGGGGGGAAATATATATATGGTGTAAATTAGGCCCACTGCCAGGAGAAAGAAAAAAAAGGAACAAGGGAAACAGGGGAGGAGGTTATGGTATGATACAAACCGGCAAGTTAAGGAAGGAAGAAGGGGAAATAATCATCCTTTAATCACGGATGAAAAATACCCCAGAGATTCTCCCCTTCGTGCGGCGTGACCATCACTTCCAGAATCTCGTGAGCGAGCTCTATTATAGTCTCATCTATCCCGGACTCCTGGAGCACCCCGTCGCTAAACGCTATGCGTGTCATGGAGGCGATGTGCTTGTAGCTTGCGCTCCCCGCGAGTTTTACGGTTGCTTCCTGGGCGTTGGTGGTGACGATTCCGTGGAAGAGGCGCACAGCCGAATTCAGGAATTGGGAACTGTGGTACAGTAGCTTTTACTTAGTCCTTCACTTGCTTTTTTCTTCTTCTCTTTCTATACGGACTACCCTATCTTTCTCTTCCTTCTCCCGCACTTCTTTCCCTTTTATTTCAGGTTTTCTTTTCTTCTTCTTTCTACTATCCGTCTCCTGACCGACCAGAGTGTTGAAAACCAAGAGGAGAGGGAGAAGAAAGGGGAAGGGGGAGAAGAAGCAAGGAAAAAGGGGACTTGGGGAAATACCAAAGCGAAATGAAAAAAAAACACGTACCTTCTGTCGGCTCCATATTTCCACTCATACACTTCCTCCAATTCTTCTGCAATCCTCTTTGATAGCCTCAGTAATGCGGCCGGATGCTGGGCAAGAGCCTCAATTCCTAGCTTTGTTCCCGCAACAGTGCCCAGGAACTGGACTATCTCTTTCCTCAACTCTACAGCCTCAACTTTATCCCACCTCGGCTCACCTGTTGTTGATCCAGGAGTATCCGCCAATACCCTTGTTATGGAAGCCAAGAGGTTAGATTCATTCTGGCGTTGGGCCGCCTCGTTGCTCCCTCGAGGTCCGAAAGATTGGCTGGTCACGCTCGTGCAGAGGATCGACGCCATACGACGGATATGGTCGATTGGTTGTGTGGGGTTCAACAGGATAAGGGGGAAGTCTGAGCGTACACTATGCCAGAATCTAAGATCAGTTAGCGGGAAGAATTGGGTCGGGCCCGGTATCAAATCTCCTATCATACCTTCTCACATGGATTTCGTTTCCAACCATTCCCAAAGCTATGCTTTCTAAGAGCTCCAGACAGGAGGTAACATCTATGTCCTTCTCGATTTTGGAGAGGTTCTTTTGGAATGTTGGAATAGCGTTAATGTCCACCGTCCGCTGAATCAATTCGACTGCCTCCTCGCAGAACCAGTGGCATTTACTACCCTGGTCCCAATCAACGCTAAACTGTAGTAGGTCCAGGAGAAACATTAAAGGCCCAAACTAACCATTGTCAGCAATGCCCGGGAGCGGGAATGGGTTAGGAGCAATCTTACGAATGACTCCTGCAAACATCTGGCCCAGAGATTAAGCAAAACCTTGCCAACTCCAACCGAGAACTCCGATTTCGCCGCCGTAGTCTCCAACAGCGTGACTTTATCCAAAAACAAAGAAGAGACTGTGGTATCAGAAGAAGGGAATGAGAATCTTGTTAAAGCCTCTAACGCCCGTTCATTAGATCGATCAACTCTATGCGCCACAAGCGCTCTCAAGAACTGCTTCCACGATCAGCGATTCAACATCCAAGGAACCCACGGATACTTTAATAGGACAAACATCGAACCGATCATCCTCCAGGAACATCCGTTCTAATAACGCCTCATCGACGACCTGCCCCTGAGCTTCGGTGAAAGACGTGGATATCCCCCTAGGCTGACTTAATGGCAACGGGACGATGGGGCTATCCTGAGCAGTCCTCTTCCTTTTAACCCCCTTTGTTGGCGTCCTCCTCCCGGCCGTCAAGGAGGGACTCCCGACTATCATGATCTCATCGTCGTCAAATCCATCCCCGTGCTGTATCCCCTTCCCCTTCCGTGGAGTAGTAACAGGGCTCCTGCCAACCCTCCCGCTACTAATGACAACTTTCTTAGAACTCCGTATCTGCTTCTCGTAGTCCGCGTTCTCCTTTTCCAGGAACGCATGCGTAGTTTTCAACCGATTGATCTCGTTTTCCTTCTCCGCAATCTGGGCATTGAGTTTGTCGGCGTTTGCCTGGTGCTGGTTCGTCAGGGAAGTGATTATGCGGGCATGTTCCCTTTTCTCCTTTGCCAGGTTGCTGCGGACGATGCTAGTTTCGCCGTCCTTAACTTGTCGGAGTGATACGAGTTCGGCTTCTTGTTGGGTTTTCAAGTTCACTAGTTCTGATTCTAGACGAGTGTTTTCGACTCGTAGCTGTAATTGTTAGTTAGATCAGCTTTGATACCCAAGAGTAAAAGTTAGGAGGGAAGGAGAAGCAGCAAAAAACCTACCTCCTCCAGGCGCCTCAAGATACCCTCCTCCTCGTCCGTCATCTTATGGTCTCCATCTTCTTGAACATGCTCCCCATACCCTTTAGCATACCCTCCGCCAACGTGCTCCCCATTGAATTGTCCCACGCCATACATATACCGCTCCCCACCACCACCACCGCCGATATTAATACCGTCCCCTTCACCCTCCGCTTTCGGCGCGATGTCATCAAACAATTCCTCCGCAATCTCGAGGTCAAAATCGATAGCCCCATAATCCGAAGACGCAGCTTCAACTTCAATCTCCACCTCTACCGGCGGAGGCTGAACCTGCTGCGGGGCCGGAGGCCCAGATACGTACGGTAACGTCGGAAGCGTCTCGTACTCGACAACGGCTGGTCTCTGCTGCCGCTGTTGCAGCGGAGGCTTGAATGGTCGCTGGTAAGGTCTTCGTTGGACGGGCGGTGCTGCAGCCGGAAGTGAAGATACTGGTGAGAGGTATTGATACTGCTGCGAGGATTGTCGCTGCTGCTGTTGGTATCGTTGTGGCCATGGCTGCCGTTGTGGGAGTGGGGGTTGTTGGTGATATTGTTGATGGTGTGATTGCTGGACTGCTGCTGTTGCCGCTGCTTGCGCCTGGGTGCTTGAGATTGCTGCGTCCTCGAGTGCTTGTAGCTCGTCTTCTGGAAGGGCGTCTAGCGTTTCGCCATCGGAGAAGAAGTCTTCTTCCATTCTCTTATATCCATTTGTGGTTGGGATGAGTTGTGTTGTGCGTGTTCGCTGTTCGGGTAGTGGGGGGGGGGGGGAAGTTTCGAGTTTGGCTGTTGTGTGGTTGTTTTGTGAGATTTTGCCAAGATCAAGCGTTTTTTTGGACTCAAGATTCGTGTGTCACGTGATCCCGTGCTATGAGAGTTGTAGAGGAACTTTTGATAAAGCTTTTCATAAGATGAAGCGGAATTGGTTTTTTTTTATTTTTGTGTTTTTATTTTGGATCAAGAGCATGAGCCGTTTAACGCACACCCCCGCTGTCTACAGATATTAAAGAAAACACATGAGAAAGTAAACCACGACGTATAAAACAAACCGTGTAACTACTCCAAGATATCCGTTTATTGCCCGCTTATGGGTTTGTCTTGACGAACTCCTGACCCTAGCTGGGGGTTAGTAACGGCATGAGCGGGTGAGGTATCAGGGGGTCTTACCTTCTTGATGTTGGCCGCAAGGTCCTTGAGGGCAACTTCGATCAGTTTCTCCTCATATAGGCTGACCTTTCCGACGGGGTGAATCTCCTTAACACCCTCCGGACCCAACTCAACCTTAGAGGAGAAAAAATCACAACCATATTCTTTGTAGAGCGGGCTCTCAACAAAGGCAGGCTCAAAGACACCGGTTTCACCCTGTGAAGCACGTAGAAGGGAGTCTGCCATCCGGCTCCCAGCGAAGGCCATAGAGAGGGTAGCAGAACCAGCGCCACCCTTAGCCTCGACAACCTCGTCACCACCGAACTGGATACGTTTCACAAGGGCGTCTCTAATCGCGCCGTCAATAGAGGGGTGGTTGGACTGAGATAGGAGGGGAACGATGGTGACACCAGAGTGGCCGCCGACAACGATGACCTCTTCATTGGCAGGATCGGTTCCTTTGATCTCAGAAATGAATTTTGAGGCGCGGACAACATCCAAAGTGGTAACACCAAAGAGGCGCTTGGGGTTGTAGACACGCTTGGACTTAAAGACCTGATTTTTCGTCAGTATCTTCGGAGTTAAGGTAGAGCACGATAGTAACATACTTCCGCAGTGATAGGAACGGTAGAGTTGACTGGGTTAGAAATGACAAGGAGGTTAGCGTTGGGCGCATGTTCAGCAGCCGCCTTGGCCAGGTCACGAACGATGGAGGCATTGGTCTGGAAAAGGTCTAAGAGGATCAGCCTGGCATAAGATTAAAGTCTGCTCAAGTATATCTACCGTCACGGCTCATTCCGGGCTTGCGGGGAACCCCAGCAGGGATAAGGACAATATCGGCACCCTCGAGCGCAGCCTTCAATTGTTCGGGAGTCGGGTCATAGCCGGTAACTTTGCTCGCCGTGTTGACGTGAGAAATGTCGGCAGCAACACCTAGATAGCGCAATTAGCATCAATAATTCAAAACCAACTGCCCTGGGGGGTGGGTGAGTCGGTTACCGGGCCCGCCCCGAATATCGTACAGGGCTAAGTTGCTAACTCGAGGATTGAGCTTGAGAAGCAGAGATAAAGGCTGGCCGATACCGCCAGCGGCTCCCAGAACAGTAACCTTGGAGTTCTAAAACACCGAGAAGGGAATAGGATCAGTGGGAGCTCTTGTAGCAATCAATTTCAGAAGAAGCCATGGATGAAAAAATTTCTTCATCCAATCGAGGTGATTAGCAGCCTCTGGTACAATACCTGCTGCGCAGAAACAGAGAAGGCACGCCTTCCAATGGTTGAGAAAGCTGATCTAGCAGTAAACATGATGAAGATAGATATGGCTGAGGTGTTTGGATGAAGGTTGAGGGGGGAAAGGCAATGTCCACTGTAGACAGGCGAGGGGTAGTGTGGGGGGATGGTGGTGATGGGAGAAAATTCAAAAGGTTAGAGTGAGGATGCAAAATCTGGATGGTGCACCCCAGGGTGGGATCAACACCTATTGGCCGGCCGGCTCTCCAAAACACTTTGCCAAGCCGAAACAAGTGACATTTCTCCTCCCTCTGCTGCTTGGTTGGGGCAGCCCGTTGAGGGCATCAATTGGCTCCAATCGACTGCACTTCTTGGCAGACCGAATCAATAGGGTTTGCTGTCTGGATTCCCGGCAAATTCCATCATATAAAGCTCACGAGATTCAATTACACATTGGTATCAAATCCCGCACACTTTTAAAATTTATTAACTGCCAACCACCGTTTTCGCCTTTGTTCTTCCCTATCATGTATCGTCTCATTTGTTACACAACCTAAACCCACCGTTATCTGAATCCCTTTATCAGTATGTACACTTATGTGGTTTCGCTATCCTGAAAGGAGCGACTGTGGAATTTGTTTCTTTGTGAGGGGTCGGCGTGGGTTGCCACGTCTTCGTCCAAGAGGATACGGGTATTATCAGACAGCGTCGTATGCCGAATTTTACGGAACGATATTTTGTTCCAAGCCTTGCGTTGGGAGTATCATATCCTTGATTTTAAGTTTTACTTCTTGCGGGGTAAGGTCTTTACCGTCGAGTGATAATGAGTGCTAACACCCCGGGTATCATACTCGGGTGCAAGGGATGGCGCATTTTTGAGTGCTTGAGCTTCAAGAGATACGATACATGATAAGTTTTAGGCTAAATGTGCAATTGACCTTCTTCCGGGATGTGTGCACAATAAGCCTCTCATCCGCTGTCACTCGGTAACCGTTAACCCCCTTGATTGGTATATCGTGGTTGGGATGAGCCTACTGTACACCTATTCCAATACTGTGGAGAGGTTAGAATTCTGTGTCCTGCGATTAGGCAGTTTTCAGCGGGGATAGGACCGTCTCTTCAATCTTATTTTTGCCCACCAAGTAAGCCCCTTCCCGCTCGTGTTCCTAAGGCTGTATAACGTATTATGGGGTTGTGCGATATATTGGTCATTCTTCCCATGTTCTGGGTTGCAAAACAGTACTGTACAAACCGTTCACTCGGGAAGGTTCCCTCTAATCCTTCAACTCCCTTTATGTCAATTGGAAGACAGGACGGGCTTCAGGATATCCTTAAGCACGTATTCGGCTGGTGGGAAATATGCCAGGCTACTTGCTACTACGCTACCAAATTTCAATGCGGGGATACTCTTGTGTGTCGCGCTTGTGGGTTCAACTTTCTACCGACCTCCGGCCTTCACCGCAATGACAGAACGAAGTGCGCAACTTGCCTTATATTTCTGTGTTAGCCGTGCCGTGGTCTATCTCGAGGTTAGACGGACTTGATCCCATCCATACGTGTCTTCACACGTTCTTGACCTTCACTACTGATGTCCAAAGCGAAGCTCATCTACTCCTGCTCTTGAACACTATTGCTAAATATACTGAAAGAGTATTGGAATTTGTGGCTTTAGATGGTATGGTGGTGTCTGTGGCTATGCGTATGGTACGGGGCGTCCCAATGACGTACGCATTGGATCCGCCACTTGAATACTCTGCAGAGAACTCGCTATGGCTACGCCTCGGGAGGCGAAGTTAGGGTGTTTTCCTTCTCTCGGAGAAATATATATTCTAAAGGCGGATATCTGGCTACCAGGGCTGGGTTATTTGCCCTTTTGGAACAGCCGTGGGCTGATGAAAAAGTTGTGGTAGTTTGCAGTCGGGTTGAAGATCCATTTCCAGAAAAAGGCTAGATCGGTGGTACCGGGCAGCGCGAGGGCTGATATTTGTCCGATGGGTTATTTGCTTGGAAAGGACCGAGTGTTAGAACGACGGGGTGGACGTGCAGGACTGCGATTGACTGTTAGTTTGGGTTTGGGCGTTATCGTTCGGGGGATAATTATCTCCGGAGGGAGGGCAATAACCTTACAATGATTGAAAAAATAATAATACTTATGCGCATGCACTTGAACACTAAGATCCGGTTCTAGGGGCGCTCGAGATTCATGGTGCTGCCAGCATTGGGAGGATAGGGGGGCGAGGCAGAGCATAAGGAAGAAGAGCAAAGAGCGAGTATGACACCATTCAGAATTAATTGTCTATCCTCGCTCAGACAGTATGGCCAGGAGGGAGAGTAGGGTGAGTGGTGTTGAGAGGTGGAATCGCTAGGGTTCTGGAGTTAGGTGGGATTTCTATATACGGGATCATCAAACTTGAATCCGGACTTGGAGTTCAGGTGAATATAACTGTTCATAGCGCCAACTAGGAATGTGGGCGTGTGCTCGTGGGGGTGTTCCGGCCTCTTTCTTTCTTTCTTTTTTAAAGGCCGGTAAAAAAAACTGGTTGTCATAGTAATAAGTAGCTATTTGGAATCTACACAGTTGGATTGTGGGGAGTCCAAAGGTATTTTTTTTAAGGCTATCGGGAGTGGCGAGGGCCTACATCGTTAATGAGTGGTACAAGTGATATGTGGATTATGAGGAATCCCGTTCAGGGGATTACCATATGTGCGGATCTCCAGTTGAGTGTCACGAGTGGTGCAGGTGCTCGTTAAACTCACTATCTCGCGGGGACATCGCGTCCCCTCTATCAGAGACAAAGCACCGAGGAGGAATTATGTTTTCTAGATGGGGCATGGGGTGGGCTGAGCTTGCTATATATCACTATTATAACTGGTATCCGTAATTTGGTTTATCCTACTCTTCCGAGCCTGTTGCGGTTACGCGCAGTGATTTCCGGTACGCGATCGGCTGGTGAGGTTGACGGGTCTTTGTGGGTGGTGCTTCAAGATAGCCTGCAGTAGTTGGGGTTTCTCAGCGAGTGATCTACCATGACGCTATTTTGGTGACGAAAGTCAATTACTCGTTCCCGTTACCAAAAAGTTCTATTTGCACAAGCCCCATCCGTTCACCCAGCCTCCCTATCAATCCAGCAGCTAAACCAGACCAAACCAAAAGATAAGAGGAAGAAGAGGAAGAAGAGGAAGAAGAGGAAGAAGTCGAGTACTAAACGACTTTAGCTGCCTGCTGCCTAAGCTCTAATGTAAATACAGCCGGCGCATTCTCAAGCCGCACACGGATCACCTCACTTTTCAGGTGATTGCTCGTGCTAACCAGCCCGCCAAATTTGCTCTCCTGCTCGTGTAAGTCCCATTCCAGTCCTGAGGTGGTCATGACGGACCCGTGCCCGACAGGGAGAATCCCGCAGGTAGGTCCGAAGACGGCATGTGGAGTGTAAATAGTGTTATTCCCTACGGGTAGTAGAAACGTGACGTTCTCTGAGGAGATTAGGTATATAGTATGTGTATTCATGGTTGTGTATAGTGTGTTAACCTACCCGTCACCCCGACGTCAGCGCCATTCACCCACTGACAAAACCCAACGAAGAGGGGGGTTATAATACAGAATGGAAGGAATGATCAACCCTCCCACCGAATCCTCCCAAGGCAAGAACCGTGATTTCGGGCTGCATTCCAGAGATCTTAACTTCGTTGCCACTCTCTACCTCCCCTTCTACCATCCCGTCCTCTTCTGGTAGAGGCAGGATTGGCGGGAAGTCTTTCACCTGCTCGGAGATCCAGGATAGACATTTCCCGAAATCTGTCGAGTCCTGGTCGGTCACTTTGAGGATTTGGACGCCGAGGGTGGAGTAGAATGATTGTACGTCGGGTCTTAGGGAGTCGAGGTCGCCAGTTATGCAGGTTGGGGCCTAGAATTGTGTTAATTAGAGAGGCAGGGAGGGGGAGGGGGAGATGTCAAACGTAGGAGAAGCGGTCTTCTTCGGTGGTGTATGCGTCGTAGAGACGGTTTGCGCCGCCATCAGCGCAGATAACCAGTTTGCCTGGGGGAAGAGTTTGGTAGATTAGAGTTATCCTATTGGTTGATTGACTGACTGATGGAGGGGTTTGTTTTATTGAAGAGGGGAGATTAACTATTTTTGTAGAGCGTCTCGAAAAGCTTCAAGTTCGCGATTTCCAGGTTTAGGATCACCAGCGCAAAAGGCTGATTATCCTCATCGCCGGATGGGTCGAGAAAGTCCCCTGGCGCCCAGGTCGTTGATTCTGTCGATTGCTCGACGCCCATGGCTTGCTTCGTTTATCTAAACAGTCGAACCAATCCGCTATCTAGGCGAGTGATCGACCAGCGGAGGTTGTTTGTTCAAGGATAACGCGATGGAGAGGGGTAAAACAAAAAAGTCGGTGGATCGGTACCGTACTTGTGCAATTCTGTAAGGAACAAATCCCGGCTTCGAAATTGCACCATCCCTGTGCGGCTCCCTCCCTGCTTGAAAAACAGGAACGAACGAAGGGGTATGGCGAGGGAACTCTGTATCCGGAATAGGCGGACATTCATTCTTATGCGTTAACATTAGGTTAATAGGCCAAGACTAGCTCCGCTACTGGTAAATATCTTGGAAAATATCAATTAACTGTTCTCACAAAGGCAGTTAATCGTACTTAACCTATTCTAGAATACCCCGGACATTCTTCTTTTTTCTACAAAAATTTTGAATATTTTAAACCCCTATATCTCTATGAAAACTTGAGATATTTCTATTTCCCCTCTATTACAAGTAGTGTGTAGTTAGTCATCCAATATATCACCTAATAGAGCCATAATTCTCATTGGACTTGTGGCTGAGAATCCTTCAAGTTTCGTGATTGAGACGGACCATATTTTTGGCAAAGTAGTTTTTAACCACCTCAAGAATTCTTGCGCTATCTTACACTACTTATCCTCTATCTAATCAACACTCTATACACGGCTTATCTATCATTCAGGAGAAAAGCAAGAAAGGAAGAAAGAACTATACAAGAAAAACAGAAAACACAGGCAAAAATTTACAGCCGAAGAAAAATTAAATTACGGGATGAAAATTGCAAGATATAAACTAGAACCCCTCACAACAATAGAACTTGTCCCCCCCCCCTAACAAAAGTGTAAGGAACCTTGTAAATAGAAACTCGCGAACTCACAGATTCTGCACCTGGCCACGAAAGCAAAGCGCGAAAAAAGAGCGCAGGAAGGTATAATATATACATGCTTTCCAATCACATAGGATACCCTTCATCCACAAAGAGTAATGCCCAGGGACAGACGACGTGAGGAACGGACCCTGAAGGAGAGGGGCAGCTTTTTCCACGAGGCGGTATCTCCGGGGTCTTAAATGGTGGTAGGAGTCACGGCTTTGCGAGACTGGAGCAGGACTCCCGCTGGATTATGGCCATAATGGCCATACCTAGTAGCAAAGAAGAGCGGTGTTCCACCGTCATTATCTGCCACGTCGGGGTCGACCTCTTCCCGTTCGAGTAGTAGCCTTACCACCTTACCATCTCTTGATATCCATCCTCAGCGGCACACGAGAGCGGTGTTCGGCCGTGATTATCTTCCATGTTGGGGTTAACCTCTTCCCGCTCGAGTAGTAGTTTCACCACCCCCTCGTATCCACCCCAAGCGGTATAAGAGAGAGGTGTTTGGCCGAGATTATCTGTTACGTCGGTATTGACCTCTCCCGTTGGAGTAGTAGTTTCACCATCCCCTCGTATCTACCCCCGGCGGCATACGAGAGCGGTGTTCGGCCAATATTATCTATCAGGTCAGGATTGACCTCTTCCTGTTCGAGTAGTAGTTTCACCACCATACCGTATCCATCCCCAGCGGCATACGAGAGCGATGTTCGGCCGTCCTTATCTATGACACCGGGGCCCCCCCCCCCCCCGCCTGAGCAATATTTCAACCGCTCGCACATGTCCACGGCCAGCGGCATGCAAGAGGGGAGTTTGGCCTCTCCAATTCGGCTTGTCGGGGCTGACCTCCTCCCGCCCGATAAATATTTCCACCACCTCCTCATGTCCATTACGAGAAGCCCATGCAAGTGGTGTAAACCCCATAAAATCTCCTTCGTTGATATCATAACATTCCATCTCTATCAAACTGGAGGAGCGCAGGAGTGAATGTTCATTGTTGCGGTGCACTCCTGCGGTTCTAGAAATAGAGAGGGTGGCGCCCGGGGGGGGGGGGCTGCTGTGCTTGTACGTGAGTATTCAGGCTAGCAGAGCGGTTTTATATACCCCGAGGTTGGCTTGTATTGAGTTGATTTATTGATCAACAGCAGACCAGTTGTTGGTTAGATCTCTAGCCTTGATGTCGGTAGCAGCAGTAAGGGCCGTGGGGTTTCCTGAATCAACTTTGATGACGAGGCTTCGTTTTTCACCCAGAACGAGGGGAGGGTACTCCGTGTCGCTGATCGCCTCGAGGATTCGCAAATCTCCTGCACGGCATAGACGGACGACAATGTTCTGGGCTTCACCAAGATACACCCCTGTTCATAGCGTTAATACAATCTCTTCCACCGTGATAGGCCCTTGCTCGCTGTGAATTCCCCGACACTGGGCCCCGAACCGGAAGCGCTCAACGGAATACACCACCCCAAAGACCCTATCTCCCTCTTGGGTCAGAACACAGGTCTAATACCAATGATGTGAATTTGTATCTGCCCCATGAACACCCGTCAAAGGCAGTAAACAAGCATCCTCTCCGGTGTGACTAGAGGAATAGTGTGACTCGTGCCCTGCTGAATTATTGAGCTCTATTGGGACAGAATTTTCGCGAAGATGGAGATGTGGAAGTCAGAATGTAATGTCTTTTTTTTTCCACAGGAACCAAAGTAAATTTTACAGGAGTAAGCAATTACAAGACCTTTTCCGAAAGCCCCCAACCCCCCCCCCCACACCACGATACACCCGCCAACCACCCCCACCGCCCGACGAACACCCCTCCGCGCTTCTCCTACCGCCCGACGAACACTTCCACCGTAAATAGTCTCAGTGATGAACCAGCAGGGAAAAAAGAAGGAAGCTTACTTGAATACCCTTGAAGAGTTCACAGGTTCAAGCTTTTGGGCGGTTCTTCTCCGGTGTCTTAAGAGTAAATTCTTCTCTAACGCCAATGACAACGGCTTCGAGAAATCAATTGAATGTACGTTTGGCCAAGCGAAGGAAGAAGCGGCTGCCAACAAACTGCTGAACAAGAGCAACTAACGCTTTCAACGGCGTGTCCTACAGCATGAAGAAAGCTGATAGCCCTGAGTTAGTAGACATAATACTTTAAGAATTAGGAATTCCGTGGACAAACCCTTGATCGACCTGTACGGTATCTTGCAGTAGGGCTGGGTGGTAAAAATATGATTGATAAAGTGAAATAAAAATTTTGATAATCCAAGGATTTACCGTAAAAACTTGAATAATTGGACGGTGTGCTATGTCGTTGGACTTTCCTCTCGTAGTAAGGTCAGGAATTATATATTTTTTTTCTGTCTCGGAGTGGGGAAAGGGGCTGTGTTTTTGCTGTGTTTTTTGCCCCCTTTCCGGAGAAGGGAATTCTGGACTTGATAGCACACCGTCCAATTATTCAAGTTTTTACGGTAGTACAGACTGTGATGGAGCTCGGACGTGGAGAGGGAAGAGGAAGAAACGGGGAATGGGACGCACCTGTGACTAGAAATACTGTAAGGGGGGGGGTTTCTTTTTTTTGAAAGCTTAGTCATAGTCATCAGTCACAGTTCGCCAAGTGCAAGATCAGCCACAGAGGGGCGATTAACCTTATCTAACCTTATCTCCACTGCATCCGATCATCTTGGGGAATCTTATCGTCCAACTACTTAGGAATCTGGCCCGGAAACTTCCACATTTCCCTTCCTCCTCCCAATTGATCCAAATTTCATACCCCCCCCTACAGCTACGGTTAAGCAAATGTCGATACTCAGACCCGTCGGTCGATCGCTTCTAGGTCGCCGGACCCTCTCAACACCCGCACACCCTACAGTTCCAGTGCTGCTGCGGAATAATAGGTCCCTCTTCACTACCGCTCCGAAGCAGAAGCGGTCTGGCTTCAAGTCGTTTGTCACGAGGTGGGCTGTGGCAGGTGGTTTGATTTACGCGTATACTACATCTAATGTTTTTGCTGATGAGCCTAAATGTCTGTTTCCGTTCTTCTTTCTCACTTAAATTGGATTGCTTCTGACCGGGCGTTAGTCCTCCAGGATCAGCTGAAGACTATATCCCCCGAAGACCAGGACCGCCCCAAGTCGTTGTTGCCCGAGAAGGGAGGAAAGCTGGGAAGGCTGCAGGGGTCGGGCGCTGGGGATGGTAGGCTCTTGACGGAAGGTGAGGCTCGAGGAGAAGGACTTGAGAGGAGGGCCACTGAGAGTGCTGGGTCAGCACCTGACCCTGGAAGTCCGGAAGATTTGGAGGCTGAGGCGGGACAGGAGGGGGCTTTTAATCCGGAGACTGGAGAGATTAATTGGGATTGCCCTTGTCTTGGTGGGATGGCTCATGGTCCTTGGTGAGTACTGGCGGTTTTGATTGCATGGGTAGGGGGTTAGGTGGGATGCTGATTGCCGGAGTTTAGCGGGGAAGAGTTTAAAACTGCTTTTAGTTGTTTTGTTTTCTCGAAGGAAGATCCTAAGGGTGTGGATTGTATTGAAAAGTTCAGGTGTGTTGGCTCTCGTCCTCTGGGTGTCGGGCATCTCTCTAATCTGATTATTAGGGATATGCAAACTTGTTTCCATATGGTGAGCTTCTTTTTCACGGGTTAACTTGAGGTCTTCTTTCTCACATATTTTTTAGTATCCTGAGCTCTACGGTACCGAGGATGAGGACGAGGAGGAACCTGCCGAGGGGCGGGGTGAAAAGGAGCTGTTAGATGTTCTCGACCCCGAAAATCCCGAAGAGACTCCCTCTTCAGCCACGTCTTCAAAAGTTCCTTCTGGCACCCGCATGGATCCCGAGACGGCTAACTCTGATACTGAACCTGTTGGAGCGAAGTCACAGGAAGATACGGTAGCTGGTGCAAAGGAGGGAGTTAGTAACGAGAGCTAATACCGTCCAGATACGGTATGGACTAGATTTATTTTCCCTCTTGGTCCATAGCTGGCTGTATATTGTGAAGAAATCCTGCTGTATTCCGCATTCCCTGTTCATTCGTCCATTTCTTTTCCTGAAATATGTACATGCATTCTTGCTGTCGCTTGTGTAATCTCCGCTCCGGAGGGGAAACCTGTGTTGGAATGGTAGATGGAAAACAAAAGTAATTAGATTTTCTGCTTATATAGATACGCATGGCGTTGGAGGAGGGGAGGGGCATTGATATTCTGCGACTTAACGGAGGTTGGAGACACGTTGACAACTTAGTACTCGGGTACCAGGGTTAGTCCGTGAACGCTTGTTATATTGGCCAAGTTGCCCAAAATACCCCTCCTGGCGAATAGGGAATCGCGAACCGCTCACGGAATTTCTTCTCTTTTGCAAGTGATGGTTGGCTGCGTACAAGCTACGGCCAGTTATTGGAAGTGTTCACGGACCAACCCTAGTACCCGAGTAGTACTTGAACAGTACATTCGCGGATATCCCTTGGTGAACCCTCACTGGAACATTGTGTACTCGCGCACAAGTATCATAGATAAGCACGACGGTGATAATACACGATGGGTCAGAAGGACAACCCTTCAAGAATCATTTTATGGTTGCCGTATGATAGTATGATAGGGCGCCAGAGTGATCCAGAAGCCGAACGGGGGTTCCACCACTTGACTGACCAAGTAGCGTGACGTCAGCGCAGCCAAGCGTCACAGGCAAACGCAACCTGTCAACCACTCAACCAGTTAGCGGAAAGCTGCCCTTAGCTAAAAACCATTTTTCGCCTATCAAACTCAAGTCTCCTTGTTCTCTACCACAATCACCCCTCCTACACCTCGTAGGGTAAACACTTCATCTGTTTTTTTCCCTTCCCATCATCCTTTCTCTCTCTTTCCCCCCTCCACCAATCAATCTTTCTACTCTCTACAACATCGTGGTCGGATCACGCTATTACCTACTGCTACTCATCATCGCCATGTCTGGTTTCGATGGATCTGCCTCTTGGGCAGCAGTTGCCGCTGGCGGGCCTCCGCAGTCTGAGGAAGAGGTTTGTGATCAAAAATTTTCTTTATCTATCAAGCTGTTTTTCCCCCAACATGTATTGAAGATTTTGATAAACTAACAAACATGTTTTACTCCACATAGGCGTACGTTATCTCCCAAATTTCTATAGGATACGAGTAAAAAGTAAATGCAATTATCAAACACTAACCAATAATAGTCGTGCCAACCCCGTCGACGAAGTTATTCCTACCGAATCCTCGGTTGAATCCCTCGTGGACGTTGACTCTGGCGTTTCTGTCGTCTCTTCCGAATTCTTGGGGGAGGAGGTACCTCTCACCCCTACTACCCTATTTCCCGTAGTCCCCCATGATAACCAAAGCCCCATAGGTCAAAACAGAAACCCAAGCCACAAGGATGGAGCACGAAAGGGACGGTCAAGCCGCCAAAGACGCAGCTATAGAAGCGGAAGCGATAGCCCACGAGAAAGAAGAAAAGGCAAAGAAGGAGAAGAAGCAGGGGGCAAACCCTTATACCAAAAACCCCATCGTCGTTATCAACGCTGCTAGCATTGCAAGTGTGGCAGTGCTGTTGATGATTGGGGCGTACAAGAAGCGCCAGGCGGGAGCGCTCACTTGGAAGCTTGTAGGACTTTGGACTGCAGGTTTGATGGCATTCGGGACGGCGGATTATTTTGCTTCTAGGTATGGAATACCTGTCTTGCGGTTAAGGGAATGATGAGAAGCTGGAGGCTAATGGTTGGCGTAGTTATCTGTTCAAGAAATATCCGCTAAAGAACAAATAAGCCGCTCTACCAACAGCACGAAAGGGCGATGGTGGGCGGAGGCGGAAGGTGATGGACAGGCGGAGCTCGTAGAGTTAAACATTTGCCTTCCCCTGTTGACTTGCGGTCTTGTTTTCATCCTCTCTTCTCTTCTCTTCGTTTTGGGTATCAAATCTTCAGCAATTGAACTTTTGTAGCCCCTTCTCTTCTCTTCTCTTTTTTTCCTGCTTCTACCCTTTAGATCCTCAGGCCTTTCTATTCTCCACACCTAGTTAGTTACTGAATACACACTACCGCCTGGAGGATAAATCTGGATTGGAATATGTCTTCCGTGATTTAGTTCGTAGCACGTGAAGACGCTCTATGACATGCCCTAACAACAAACGGAACGTGGCGTAACTTTGGTATTATAGTAACGTAGGGAAGATACCATCTATTTTTAAGATATGCTCAATCTTATGGCTTTGATCTAATTTTGTTTCAAATACCAGTCGGCTGCAACAGGCACGGTAAGAGCGTCAGCCCAGTGTGATACCTACTAAAAACACCGTGCTCGGGCAACGGAGACGCGTGGTTCTGTCACTCTAGTTCGGGTTGATATTGTATAAAGTCCTATATAATATTATGTCGTGTGAGTGGCATAACTGACAATCTTTGTTCCCGACAATCGAGGTCGTTTAGTGAGTGTACGGAGGCCAAAACACACCAAAATTGCTGGTCCTTGAGCCATTATATTTCCATAGATATTTTGAAACTTGACTTTGGAAGATTTTTCAAAAAAAATATAGCTCATATCCGAAGCATAAGTATATATATTTATTCCAGGTTTTTTGTCTATAGTTTGTGCAGAGCAGTGGGCACATGGACTGTATAAAAACCCCGGTCTTGGCAGATACTTTGGTGGGAAAGGACATCCCAACTTCTCACTGCTCTAGAAAAAAAAAATTGAAGGAAAAAGAAAAAAATCGCACACATTTTTTTATGTGGGTGTCATTATATTATTATAATATTATTATTATAGCAAATTGTTTTTAGATTTTTTTTTCTTTTTCTATGCTGTTTCTACTTATGGTGGTTGGGTAACGGTAATGATAGCCCGAAAACTAAACACCGAGTGACTCCTTGTGATTGCACAAAAGATTCACAATGCGTCATAATAATCTGAGGGGTATTCACGCCCCGGCCCTATCACAGGGAGGGCAGAAAAAAAAGGGAAAAACAAAAACATCACAGATAACTTACGGGGTTGTAGTGTGGGCTGGGGGAATGGGAAAAGCTGTTGCTAGGAGTCGAGCCCAGATTATGGGGATCAGAATGCCAGGTGCTAGCATTACACTGCGGAACCGGGTTGTGTGAAGTTGGGTTTTGCGGGGTTTGGTAGATGGTGATTAGGAGTGAACTTGGATGGGTGTGAAAATTGTCATAACTAAAAAAAAAGCCAAAAAATAAATCGTACATTTTCTTTTCCATACAAGGTATATATATAGTATATAATACACTCCTCTCCTCCTCTCCTCCTCCCCTGTATGTTAGACTTAAACACAGACCTCCCCGGCACGGCTAACCCCTCTACTCCCCTCTGTAAGCCTTAGGGCCTCATCAATACTCTCGACAAAGTGCTCCTTGCCGCCAACCCTCTCCATAATCCCGCTCGCAACGAAGCCCATCCAAAGGCGGGAATCCACTTTGGGCGCTCGGGAGAACCACACGGCGACGCCCCGCTTCACGTACCCATCCACTATCTCGCGGAGGACCTGTGTGCCACTGCCGTCCATGCGCTTCACACCCTTCACATCGAATATCACGTTATTCGTGCCACCGCCTCCGGCAGCGCTCCGACCCCGGAGCCTGGGTAGCGAGGGGTGTGCGCGCGCGTCGCCGTAGCGCTCAAGCCTTCGTAGGCGGTTCTTTAGTTCGCCGGTGTTGGCGAATGTTAGTGCTTCTGTCATCTTCACGATTAGGCAGCCTTCGACTTCTTCCAGCTCTGAGTCGGGGACCTCCTCTGCAGACTTGAAGGTGTCTGTCCCCGGCACGCGACCGAGGATCTCGATGCGCGCATGCGTGCTATTGCGGACTACGTGGATTAGGGAAATGCCGACACCGATTGCGATGCCGGTTTCCAGGGACCAGATTATTGTGGTCAGGAATACTAGCAACATTGTTGCTAGGTCTCCGTATGCGTGGATGCGGTAGAAGAAGGAGATGTCCTCGGGGGCTTCTTCAAGGAGGCTTACGGCTACTACGGAGATCATGGCGCAGAGGACGCAGCGCTATGGTATTGTCAGACCTGGTGGTAGGGGGTAAAGGGGAGGGCTTACCGGAAGGTAGTAGAAGTATGGAAGGACAAAGTAGACGCAGAGGATTGTGAGTGTGCTTAGGACCATACTGCTAACGGGTGTTCTGCCGCCGGTGGCTTTGTTGACTTTACTGCGACCATACCCACCGAATGCTGGAAGGGCCTGAAAGCACCCGCCTAGCATGTTTGCTGTGCCTAAGGCTATGAGCTCTCTGTTTGAGGAGATGTTGATGTCGAGCGTTGTTCCCAGACTCTTGGCCGCCACAACGGATTCAAAGAATCCCAGCACGGATATCAGGAATGCTGTTGACAGGGTTTCCCTAAGCTTGGTAACGTGCTTTAATTGAAACGGAAAATGGAACTGGAAAACGCCGGAGGATGTCTCCACGTCCCCGAGAATCTCAAGTCCCTGCTCATTCCAGCGGAGCACGTATGTGAGGATCGCCGAGAGCACCACGACGAGGAAACGGTCGGGAAGAAAGACGATGTATGGTGCTCGCTTTTCTAGCTTCTTCTTTAGGTAACGGCCGATTATGATTATGCTGAAGGATACAGCTGCCACGGCGAAGGTCAGGCCGTGGGCGCTTTTGAAGTTTGTTACCAGCCAGACTGCTTTTGTGAATGTGCTGGCGTGGGTGATGCCATGCTCCTTAGCGAGACGGATCAAACCTGCTTCTGGCTATCTGCTGGTTAGCATCGAGGGGTTGATGCGGAAGGGGGGGACATACAATTGACTGGTCAACAAAGATGACAAATCCGACAGCCGAGATAAAGCCCCGCAAGAGCGGCCGACTGAGGACACTGTCCAAGAACCCAAGTCGGACGAAGCCAGCTACGAACGCAATTAATCCAGTCATAGCGGTAATAAGCCCCTGCCACCTCATCAGCACATCGCTATACACAAACTGCAGTCGCACCTCACTGTCCCAGATGGCCAAAATCTAAGGAATCTGTCCGGGACAGCGAATTATCCGGGACAGCGAGTTAGGTGCAAAACAATTTAAGATCCAGAGAATTTCATCCGGGACAGCGGGGGATCCGGTAGAGTGAGGTCCGGGGCAGCGAGGTGCGACTGTACGTCGCAATCATACATACCGCAAGTTTGGCATTCTGGGAATCATCCCCGTCGTGATCATCGAATGGAGCTCCGTGATGCTCGTTCGTTAACCGAATTGCCGAGCCCAAGAGGAGTGACCCGGCAGCCTCAGGGCCAACAGCCATAGTAGGGCAAGATCCGAGAAGCGAGTAAACCTAGGCCCGGTTAGCTGCGTCACGTAGGCAAGAATTTCAAGTTCCCATACCAACGGCTGAATGGCGAACGCATACAACCCATGGATAGGCGGTAAATACGCCAGATTCGCCGAGAGCGAGAGTGCCATAGGGATGTAGAATGAAGCCATAGTCACTGTTGTGGTACCCCATTGTTAACCGCTAACTTGGCCACCCCCCCCCCCCAAAGAAAAAAAAATAGAGAGTGTAAAGATGAAATTTTATGAGACAAGAATGGAATAAAAGACCCGAGGGAACAAACCTCCGGCAACGACGTCTCCCAGTAAGTAACTCCACTTATACCTCCCGACCCAACCGATACATGGTATGTAGTAACTCATGTACATGAGCCATGGCCTCTTGACCCCCACATTTTCTGCCAACTCTGCAGTTGCCGTAGCTCGCTTGAGGAAGGTTCCGCGCGGGGAAAGACCTATGCGTATCGAGTCGGTGGGTTCCGGTCCTGTGGTCACAGGGACGACGCGAGGAGAGCCTGGGCGGGAGTCGCGGAAGTGCTGGGAAGTGAAGGTACCATGATCAGTACTTCCTTCGGAATCACGAAGCAGCCGGGTGAGTGGGTTGGGGTCGTGATGATGGGGTCTCCCGGGTTTGTTGGGGTTGGACATTGTCGGGGAGAGGGGGTGTGACAAGGAAGAGGAAGAGGGGGAGGTATATAAGGAAGGAAGAGACAGGCAAACCCTTGGCTATGTGGGGTCGCTCATTAAGGAAGAATGTACCAGATGGAATGGAGGGTCCTTCACAGTAGCCTTCGAGGGGAGAAGGCTGTGTGAAGTGGAGTGGTGAGGGGTGGAGGGGCGGTATGAAGGAGGAGGGGAAAAGAAAAACAAGTGAAGTTCACCCTGGTCTTGGGGTATTATAGATAATTCTTTTTTTTCCCCGGCTCTTTTCTTCCTCCCTTCTCCCGCTTCACGGCTTGTTTTACCGGGTTGATCTCGTAACGCCAACACGAAAAATAATAACGCTGGGCAGTAACGCATAATGAACCCTGCATTCGACATCCAAACTTTTTTACTTTTTTACTTTCCCTACATGACATGAGTTAAGGTCATCATGCAAATATCTTTTGACCAGTAACCGTGGTGGCGGTCTCTCACATCAGCTTTAATATATCACTTGAGTAACGGAGCTCCCCCCAGATCGCATAAAAGACCCAAAATTGGCATCTCATTCTCCGTTACTCGAATATTTCTCATCGGGAAAGCCTTCACAGTTTGTCAATCGCCGATTTAAGCGAGGTATCATATCTTTGATGATGCCGGCAACAGATGAGCCGCAATCGGGGGCCCAACAACCGGGCGGTAAAACACTGCGGGCGCATAACATAGCACTCGGCATTGTACGAATACTCTCGCGTGCTTGTGCATCACATAGTCGGTAGTTTTTCAGTTCCCCACGAGTACCGCGCCTAGGATAGTAACGCTGGCGGGGTTACTCCCGCTCTATTCAGCTCCGCTATCGCCCCAATTAAACCCGGATCAAGGCTGGCACAATGCTATACTGTACTGTACTAGTACTGTACGAGTACGTGCTCCCAGGTGTCCAATTTTGTCCAGTAGATGAGTCATATCTTCCTAATTCTGAAGCGATTCGATTCCGTAGATAAAAAGCTAAAGAAGCACCGGTAGACCATCTCACGGTAATGCATATTGCAAGGGGCCCTTAGCTAATCTACCCGCTCGACTACGGGTATCCATATTCTCATATTATCACCCAATACCGGTAGCACCCCAAAATCATGGCGTCATCACTCGCCCCCCACCTCTTCACCCCTCTCCAATCGATCTCCGCCCCGACAAACGTCCGCGGCACGGTGGTGCTTACCGCACCCTCAATAACCCACCTGTCTGACCTCTTCCACTCGCGGAATGAAGTCCAAAAGAGCCCGCAACCACCGCACATCACGCTTATCATAGAGTCCGAGAACAGAGCCCTCACAGACAGCGCCCTAGCAACGTTATCAAAAATTGACACTTCGAAAATATACCCTCTGGGCTTGTCAAGCCGTTCCGGGGTAACCCTCATACCGGTACTATGGACCGCCGGAAACGTCTGGCGAGTAAAACACGGCCTTCCAGCCAAGGATTTTCACATCACTCTGAGCGCGAAGGGCGAGCATGATACTAACAAGGCGATTTACTCGACCACGGCAGGGGAAGTTGAAGGAGGCGGCTTTGTTAACGGCATATTAGTTCCGAATGGGTTGGATGTTGAGGTTTTGGATCAATTATATTTATCTTCTCACATTCGTAATGAGGAGATTGCATCGCGACTGAAATGGGCAGAGCACATCATAACCTCTCATCCGGAGGATGAACGCGGGTATCTGAGACTTGCGGATTTGGCATACAAGAATGCCTGGTGGAAAATGGCGATGTTGAGCTACTACGCTGCGTTCACACGCTCATCCCCGATCGATAGGGTAGCTGGGAAGAGGAGAGAATATTACCTGGGGAAGATTGTCTCTTGTGGAGAACATACTGAATTTGGACCGTTCTTAACAGAGGAGGAATTGAGTCAAATATCTACCACTCTTTCCTCAAGTCGGGTGAAAGATAGCCTCCTCCGACTCTGGCCCCCAGCCTCCGGCTTGGAACTACCAGAGGTCCAACCCGGACCTACAGCGATCACCAGAATCCGCTACCACATCCCTCCTGGCCCGGAATTCCCGCAGCTCCCCAGATTCTTCTCCTGGCTTGTGCCCTTCGCCCTGGCCGGGATGTCAAGCCCTCGCTCGGGAGAGGACATCCAGCACCTCTCAAACATGGGAATCACCCACGTAATAACGCTAACCTCCGAAACTCCGCTGACAAAAAGCTGGTTTAACGTGCGTATCCGTAATACCTTGATACCGGTGGAAAATTACCATCCCCCAACGATCCAGCAGACCGACAGAGCGCTACGCATAATCCTCGAGGAAACATTCTACAGCCCCGAGTCCCCAGGCGCGACGCTAGTCCACTGCGGCGGTGGAAAAGGTCGGGCGGGGACAGTCCTCGCCTGCTATCTAGCGCTATATGGGTTCACCCCTCCAAGGCTCACATCCCTAAAAGACCCACCAAAGTTCTCGGCAAAGCAAACAATAGCCCTCATTCGCACCTTACGAGATGGGAGCATAGAAACTAAGGAACAGGAGAAGTTCATAGAAACCTACGTCTCTACGGCCTGGGGGCGCTACGGGCGAGGTGAGCCCCTCATCGGCGACGGCGGACTGGTTCCCGAACCCTCCTCAGGCATACTCGAGATAACCGGCGACATATCAGACCCGGACATGATCCTGCTGATTGGCCTCCCAGGCGCCGGCAAATCCGAGTTCGCGCGTCTATGTAGACTACGCGATCCTGCGCTAACGGTGCTCTCCCCGGACACAATAACCCAGGAATCGCCCTCGGCAACAGGCACCGCTTCCGCACGAAAAGTCTGCGAAAACGCCGTCGGCGTATTCAAGACGGGGGCTAGTTCGGGCGGCTATAGGAAGGTGCTACTGCTTGACCGGTGCAATCCCACCTCCTCCGAGCGGAAGTCCTGGGTGCAATTATTCACAGCAGGGGGGAAGGTGATTGCGGTGTTTCTCGATTACCCATCCGAAGTGTGCCGATCACGGGCGGAAAACCGCGGTTCGCATCCCACGCTGCCGCCCTACCGTGCCGCGAGGGCGATAACCAGCATGCAGGCCGCCATGCAGGCTCCCACCCTGGCGGAGGGATATTCCGGCATCGCGAGGGTCACGTCAATACCCTCTTCTAGGGCGCTAGCGGACACGCTCTTCAAACCCCTAGCCATGAAAAAGTTCCCCAGGACCAGGCATCTACTCAACCTCGGCAGTGCAACCCGCGACGACCTGATTATTCCCGAGACCCACCTCCCTAGGTACTTCTCCCGCCGCGTGACCATCGAAGAAAAGATCGACGGGGCAAATTTGGGCTTCTCACTCTCGTCCGATTTGTCTGTACTTGTGCAGAATCGCTCGCACTACGTGAATGCTAGCGACGCTGCCCAGTTCGCGCAGTTGGATCGGTGGCTAGGCTTGCATGGCCCTGCCCTGATCTCCGTGTTGCACCGTGACCCCACACTCCCGGAGAGGTTCATTCTGTTCGGTGAATGGGTTGTTGCGCTGCATACAGTGCATTACACTGCGCTCCCGGGCGCCTTCTTGGCATTTGATCTGTATGATCGCCTTGAAGATAGATTTGCCACGCCCGAGATTTTGAGGGGCGTGCTTGCTGGGAGCGGGATTAGTGCTGTGCCGATTCTGTGGGAGGGTGTCCTGGACGAGGGGGAGTTGTTGAAGTTTTTGGACCGGAAGAGTGCGTTTGGGGAGGAGGCTGTTGAGGGGGTGGTTGTTCGGTGGGATTCCGGCGAGAGGGCAAAGGTGGTCAGGAGCGGGTTTGTTGCTGGGAGGCATTGGAGTAAGAATATATTGGTTAAAAACGGAGTGGCTGGGTGGAGCGAGTGATCTAGTGTGACAGCGGCTCTCTCTCTCACATTATGATAGTAATAGTAATAGCGATCCACGGAGTCTCCATCATTTGCGCAAACGAGCAGGAAAATAGAAGCGGACTCGAGATCCCAGGCCCTTTATGAGGGCCTTCTAGGAGTTTGCAAAAAAATCAGGTCCTGCTGGGAGTCGAACCCAGATTACGGGAATCAGAATCCCGGGTGCTAGCCATTACACTACAGAACCGTTGCCACGTTTTTAATGTATGACATAATAAGCAATACAGTATGCCAGATTCAGAAACTATCAGGTGACAAATGCATTTCCCCCTGGATTCAATTTGAGGTGTGCGCGAATAACCCCCCTTTGCAGCTCTCACACAAAATTTATTATCCACATAAGCCAAGCCTAACAAGAGAATACGGAACCCATAGGATGCACTACTGTTTAGATTTTCAGAAATGTAAGCACCTAACCTGGGGCAGAAGCTGCCAACTCCCCTATTGACGATCGATAATTACTACGCAGCTTAGCCGTGAGCAGCAGCTTTCTTCAGCTATGATATCGCGATATCGTAAAGCTGTGCTTCACTCAGGTATCCGAATCCTTCCCGGGAGCCTCACCTGCCGGACGCTGGAGCCACTACTTATTAAAGGAATCTATTGGGAAACACAGTTGCAAGTATTGATAGCGCTTGGTCAAGATCGGGTTTGGAAATTTATATGGTGCCGCTCTTGCTTATCAAACCTCAGGGAAGGTGCCAATGCTCATGATGCGGGACCTGACAGTCGGGCACTAATCCCTGCTCTGAAGAATGTACCGGGGAGGATGGGATATCATACCTTTTTAAATTCGCTTGTAAGTTGGGACCACACAGGGCTTAGCCGTAGGCCATTAAATCCCTCTTTATAAACTAGGTTAAGAGATTCTTGATAGGGGAGTTGAAGATCTCCGGATTCCCCTTTCGTTTATTTTTTTTCTCTCGGGTCCTTTGATTGTTTGCTCTGGATTTTGTTTTGTTTGTCACTTTCTTGGGATATAATGGTATAGCGGCTTGGGGACCTTGTGAACGTTGGGTTGCCTTCGGGGATGGTGGGCGGGCTATGCAATGTCGCCAGGGATTATTGGATGTCTTTAGGAGTGTTAATGTAGCTTCTACTGTGCTGATAGTCTTCCATCATGGTAACTATTTTTATACTCATTGGAGAGGCTGTCTGGTATCATATATTTTATCTCGTAGAGTTGGTTACGGAGTGGGCGGGGCTGGGGGGTGGTATGGGTAGTTAGTAGCCAGGTCCACTAATCACCTCCGGATTCACCTCCGGAAGGGCTGGGGAGGGGACGAGGGCACAGCTGATGGGTATAAGGCTGTTCACTAAGTCATACGGTATCGATTATGGTAATCGGACCACCATTATAAGTTTAGGAGCTTATATAGTTTTATACAATCGCATTAAGTATCATTGTCCTATCGTACGAGGTATACTAGGAAAAAAAGTTATGTATACAAGGCAATAAATAGGGAGGGGTAACATCCGCCTTCCCAAGGAAACAGAAGTAAATAAAAAACTTTTTTTCTTCCTATTACTTTTTATTTTACTTTTTTTATTTTATTTCTTTGCCAACCCCCGTCCCATTTGCTTCTGCTACCCGCCGATCGCCAACCTTTAAGGTCTAGAGTCGGATTCTACCACCTCGTAGCAGGATTGTTAAACCCCACAGCCCTATTGATGAGGGCTAAGTTCTACAATCTCCCAGTTCCCATAGGGCAGGATTTCTTTAATTCTCCTGCCCTACATGACGGATCGTTCAATAATAACTGATTGTCAGCATGGATTGAACTCCTGGGCTCCCGCTATTGCGACAGGAGTGTTAACCACTGCGCCAGCTAGGTATTTCATGAAAGTTAACCTGGGAACTAATACTTATCCTACTGGAAGCCCGACTTTGGGATTTTAATAGGTAGGTAGTGTGTCTCTTCTCAAGTTGCAGGTAGATTTCAACGGAGGTGTTTCTTACTCCTTAGGTGTTTAATGAGAGATTCTCGGTGGTATAAAAAAGAATCAGTGGTTTGTGCGTTTGTTCCTCTTGTAAGATACGGCTAGCAAAGTCCCACTCGAGACCTCGGGCCTCCCTACTTGCTCCCATGTGTGTTATCTCACTATAGTCTTCTGCTCGTTCTAGTGTTTTGTGGAGGTTTTTTTCTTTTCTTTCCTTCTTGCTTGCATTCCGCCCGGCTTTCTAGGGATGCCTCATTTCTGCTTGGCGGGGGTGGTTCGCTCCCAGCAAGCAAGTAAGCATTGTGGTATATATTAGATAGTATTTTGAGATAGAACATTTAGGTACGACGTACAGTACATATTAGACATAGCTGTACATTTATCTGAACAGCACATTATAAGTTATACTGTTCATCTATTATTCAGTTAAGGGAAGAAGAAAAATGCGAAAGGGGGTTTACAGCCAGATAAAGTTGAACATGAAAAAAGTAGACCTTCTTGCTGTATGATAATAGAAAAATTCCCCTCACTAGACTAAGCTCCGACTCGTTAATAGAAACTCATAAATCCTCACTCGACTGTAAAAAGAAATACCATAGGGCGGTGGGTATGGTGACATATGTGCGCTCGCATTTCGTGGGGTTTCCTTCACCAACAAAGCTGATATCTAAGGGAAATCATCATCCTAAAAGGGAAGGGGCGGCGGCTATTTCCACAGGGTGGTGTCTCGTGGGGTTTAGATCGTACCGGGAGCCGCCGGTTGGCGAGACTGGAGCAGCGATACCACTCTCATATTGCCATAGCTAGCAGCGATCGAGAGGGGTTGACTTCTCCCTGCTCGAGTAGTATTTCACCACTCCCTCATGTCCATACCAAGCGGCATGCGAGAGCGGTGTTTGGCCGTCATCATCTGGCTTGTCCGGGCTGACCTCTTCCCGCTCGAGCAGTATTTTCACCACACCCTCAGATCCTGTCTGGCCAGCATACGAGAGCGGTGTTCGGCCGTCATCATCTTGCCTGTCGGGATTGACCTCTTGCCGTCCGAGCAGAATTTTCACTACTTCCTGGCATCCATTCCAAGCGGCATACAAGAGCGGTGTTTGGCCATCATTATCTGGCTTGTCGGGATTAACCTCTTGGTGTCCGAGTAGTATTTTCGTTACTCCTTCATGCCCGGCCTCAGCGGCATGCGAGAGCGGCGTTCTGCCGTCATCATCAGGCTCGTCGGGGCTAACCTCCTCCCGTCCGAGCAGTATTTAGACCACTCCCTCATGTCCAAACCAGGCGGCAAACGAGAGCGGTGTTTGGCCGAAATGATCTGCCTTGTCGGGATTGACCTCCCGCTCGAGTAGTACTTTCACCACTCCCTTGTGCCCACGCTGGGCGGCTAGGGAGAGCGGTGTCCTGCCGTTAAAATCTGGCTTGTCGGGGCTGACCTCTTTTCGTCCGAGTAGTATTTTCACTACTCTCGCGTGTCCATACCAAGCGCCCACGTGGAGCGGTGTTTGACCGCTCCAATCCGGCTTGTCGGGGTTGACCTCTTCCCACCCGACAAGTATTTTCACCACTTCCTCGTGTCCGTTACGAGCAGCCCATGCGAGTGGCGCGTGAGCCTGACCGTCTTCATTGTTGGTATCGTAGCATCCAATTTTTACCAGAGCAGCTACCACCTCCCCGATTCCGAAGAATGATGCGCAGTGTAGTCCACTGAACTGATGGGGAGTATGCATATACTCGATGAATGATTCTCCTGCTTGTGATAAGAGAAATCTGGTGGATTCTTTACCGTAATTCTCCTTTAATAGCTTCAGCGCAAGTGATCTCGCACAATCCGAGAGTTCCCTTTTTGCATGCACTCCCCAGTATACAGAGCAGTATTCTAGGAACGGCGCGCCCTGGGCGCCAATAAAGAGTTCGGCCGAAAGGGCTTTCACCTGTTGGAAATTCAGATAGGTCAGGCAGATTTCAGCTATTGCTGAGTGGGGTCTACTGAATATATCGGAGTGAGCGGAAAGGTACTCTTGTAGAGTAAAGTGGATCAATCGCACGATTGACGCCTCCTTATCTACAGTGATAAGCCCTTGACAACAGCCAACCAACGTCGATATCGAAGGGACGTTGTCAGGATTGAAATCGGTGGAGCCTAGCTCGACTGCAAGGGCGTAGCAAAGTTCATGCGCTTGCAACGGCCGTTCCGCATGACTGATCCACATTAAGGCTGCCATCCCGAGTCTTGATTTGTCCCCATCCTGCGCCTTTATCCGTTCTATCGTAACACTGTAAACATCCCCCAACTCCAATCCTCCTATTATCCTATTGAGTCTTTCTCGTCTGCGGTGGATCGTCGATTCATGTAAGATTGCATCAATGTTTAGGGAGACGAGTAGAAACCTAGATACATATCTATTAGCAGATGGTGTGGGGCGGGATTTCTAGGTCATTGCCCCTACGCACATTTCCGACATGTTTTTAGGAATCTTCTCTAGAATGTCTGCCTCTAGGCTCTGGTTCATCGCATCTGGGGTTTCGTCCTCGCCTAATCTAATACGGAGGTATCTGATGATATCGACTTTACTGGGGCCTATAGATATTATCACTCGCTGGGTAAGACGCTTTTCGATTTCGGCTCGAATATGGGGCCTTCCGGTGATGAATATTCTTGTTCCGGGTGACTTCTGGAGAATTTGTTTCACCGAATCTAGGACTTTGACTCGATGCACCGCCGCACATTCGTCTAGAGCGTCAACACACACAAATGTGCGCTGAGAGGACGTGATGGCCTGTAGCATCTTTACGATATCATGGAGTTGTGGCCCCCGTCCACCAATGACCCTTTTCTGCTTTTGGAAGGCCTGTGATATTTCCTCCGGAATCCTTTCCATTCCGCTAACTATCTGTTTCAGCAAGGAACCTAGCATACTTGTTGCAGACTGCTCCTTTCGGGCCGCGAAGTCGAAGTAAAAGCACGCAACAGCTGTGTTTTGATCCCCGGCCTGGTCACCCAATCTGTCCACCACCAGCGAACTGACATCGCGGCCCGTTAGAACTGACTCTCTTCCTTCACTGCCCCGAGAGCGATCCTTGTTACCTGATGAATGTCTTGCCGGCCCCCGGATCTCCGTAGCAAAACAAGACTGCGTTATCACCTTCACCTCCCACACTCCGGTCATGCCAGCTTCTGAATTCTTCAGTTTGCATGAGCTATTCTCCCACATTTTCGACGCGGCGCTCTTGGAGATCCCGATGGCGCAACCTGGGCTCTAGGGGTGATAGCCAGGCTAGGAGTTGAGACCGATCGTCGGCAATAGTACAGTTGTTCCACACATTATTAAAAGCGTTCGTATTATTGAAGCAGTTTGTGCTATCATTAATGTGATATTGAGACATTTTTCGTTCTCTGCTGCTCGGACTGCGGGTGTTATTGAATTCGGTAAGACGAAGATGTTTCTGGGAGCTGGGTAAAAGTGGGGTCTCTTCTTCAGCCCTGTTGATGCATGAGGGGTGTCTAACCAAGCCGCCAATAGTTTGTGAAACCAATACCATGCTGGTTGCTACCGCGCTGCAGTACTCGAGGGGGTATTAAAAATCAGAAAACATAACCCTTGTCACTATAAAGAATTGCATGGAGTCGGCGGGAATAGTTTTTCGATCTTTCGTGACCCCTCTGGGTATAGTACGTTGGGTGTAGAATTAAGTTCGGCAGATGTGGCTCGAAGAATTTCAATATTTTTTCGGAAGCCAAGACTTAACAATACTTTAATAGGCACCGGAAGAATTATATAGTACTCTATAAGTATTCTGTTAAGCAGAGACTTCAGACATATCTCCTTCTGAGTCCTTGTCCATCACATACATTTCCTCCCACCATGAACAAGCGCCCGGAGGATATGCCAACCAGATAATGCACCTGAGAATTTACTGCATCCCATATCAAGGCGAGCCAACGGTTCAACAAAGCACCTGTACGATTCTTGCACTATGAAGTTTATGGGGATTTTTGCTTCATTGAGCCCTTGTTTCGCAATGGACTTACTGTACTTGAGCACTGCATTAGGAGATGGCATGAAAATTAAGGTAGCTGTCACCTGAAGGAAGGCATCACCGAAAATGTTCAGTCTCGGCGAATACCTGGAATTTCTTTCTTGCGATCTCAGACACTGAATGCCTAGAGATTGAAGTGCTGAAGAACTGTTCCGTTTGAATTGTGACCCTCCAGGATATTTCCACACAGCATTGCGCAAATAGGAAAAATAGATATCATTAATCCACCTGATTTTGGTAATTATTGGGTATAAGATGGAGACACTCTATAGGGTCCTTGTAACGAACCTTTATCACAAGGAATCGCTCGTATAATCTCTGGTGAGGCTGTTGAGAAATAGTCCTCCGGGCAGAGGTATGATACGAGAAATTTGGTTGAGGCTTCCTACTCACTATTGCGTATATGGGAGCGTACGCGAAAGTGTATAGCCCACATCATGGGTGTGTTATCACCACAGGGTATACTTATACCGTTCATGTTCTACTTAGCTAGCTAGCGAAACAAATCAACAATCTCCGGCTGCCCAACGAAACGTCCAATCCTTGACAGGAACACCCGGAGGAGGGACACACTATCGGTCGGAAAAACGCTGCGGAGCTGTGGGTTTTTGGGTCGTAGTTACCCAGCCATCCTCGGATGGGACCTTGTGGAGAAATAAGAGCAGAGGTCGACTGGTGTGCAAAGCTCTTATCATAGATAAAAGTAAAGACTCTGCTCAATTTTTGTAGCACAGTTTAGATCTAGATGTCGTGCCATGTGACACTTGCTTGTGTTGGAGCCTAGAGGAAGTATGGAAGGATAGAGAGGTAAAGGCGCAATTTCAGTAGGCTCTAAGCACAGGAAAACTGTTGGATGGGTGGACGTGGTGGATGTGAGAGAACTTGTTTATTCTCAGATGCACGCCGCTGCTAACTAAATAGGACTAACATGTGCGCGCAACCAGTGGTTTACCCTCAACAAAAACACGGAGGAAAGGTGGATTAATTGGCTGCCCCTTCTATCTGCTAGCTAGGGACGGGTCGGGAGATATATACAGGGAGTGTGTTCTCCATATAACTAAGAAATATAAGGGGAAACATAAGGAGGATAAGTATGAATCATGCTTGGCCCTGAAAGCCTGTGAAAGAAATCCCAATTAAAATACACAAAAATCTGAGATAGTGTGAGGAAATTATTATAAATTAAGGGATTCGAAAGGATGAATAAATGGCCTCTAAACTATCCTTAATGCTCCAAACACCAGATAAGAAAAAATGCAAATAAACTTTTTCAATCATTATCGTGAAATGTTGATGAAATCCTTGTAATTATGCCTTAGCTGTAGCAATGTCTGCTGTGTACAGTACAGGTAAGGCCTGGGGCGCAAGCCAAGCAGACATATACACTATTGTCAGGAAAATATACATATTATGATACTAAGAGTAATTTGGTCGATATTTGGCTATAAGGTAGTTTTAATAGCTCCAGCACACGTGATCTCGCGCAGTCCGAGAGTTCCCTTTTTGCATGGACCCCCCAGTATACTGAACAATATTCAAGAAAGGGTGTGTTGTCGGCATCGAAGGAGGGAGTGGCCGAAAGGGCTTTGAATTGTTGGGAATTCAAATAGGTCAAACAAATTTCGGCCATTGCCGAGTGAGGTCTGCTGAATATATCGGGATGACCGGAAATATACTCCTGGAGGGTAAAATGGACCAACCGTACAGTTGATGCCTCCTTATCTACAACAATAAGCCCTTGGCAGCAGGCAACTAATGTCGACACAGAGGGGACATTGTCAGGATTGAAATCGGTGGAGCCTAGCTCGACTGCAAGGGCGTGGCAGAGCTCATCCGCTTGCAACGGCCGTTCCGCATGGCCGATCCATATTAAGGCTGCCATCCCGAGTCTTGATTTATCCCCAGCTTGAGCCTTTATCCGTTCGATCGTCGCACTGTATGCATCTCCCAACTCTAATCCGTCTGCCATTTTATTGAGCCTTTCCCGTCTCCGGTGGATCGTCGATTCATGTAAGATTGCCTCGATATTTAAAGAAACTAGTAAAAACCTGAATGCATATCTATTAGCGGATAGTGTGGGGATTCCTAGTGCTATTGCGGCTACGTACATTTCCGACATATTTTGGGGAATCTTCTCCAGAATGTCTGCCTCTAGACTCTCGTTCATCGCATCTGGAGTTTCGTCTTCGCCTAGTCTAACACGAAGGTATCCGACGATATCGTTTTGCCTAGGGCTTACATATACACTTATCACTCGCCCAACAAGACGCTTTTCGATCTCAGCACGAATATGAGGCCTCCCAGTGATGAATATCCGTGTGCGCGGGGACTTTTCGAGGATTTGTTTTAGCGAATCAAAGAGCTTCACTCGATGCGCCGCCGCAAATTCGTCTAGTGCATCTATGCATACAAATGTAGGTAGTAGGGACGTGACGCTCTGTAGCATCTTCACGATGTCCGGAAGTAGAGGTCCACGCCCACCAACGGCCTTTTTCTGCCCCCGAAAGGCTTGTGATATTTCCTCCGCCGACGATCTGCTTCAGCAAGGAACCCAGCGTACTGGTCACGGACTGCTCCTTTCGGGCTGCGAAGTCAAAGTAGAAACACGTAACAGCCATATTTTGCTCCTCAGCCTGATTGTACAACCTGTCCACTACCAGCGAACTGACACTGCGGCTTGTTAGCACTAATTATTTTCTCCTCTCCACCAAGAGGGAATCTCGTTACCTGATAAATGTCTTACCGACCCCCGGAGCTCCATAGCAAAACAGGACTGCGTTATCACCATTATGTTTCCCACTCTGGTCATGCCAGCTTCTGAATTCCTCAGTTTGCATGAGCCATTCCCCCACGTTCTCGATGCGGCGCTCCCGGATATCCTGATGCCGTAGCTTAGGCTCCAGAGGTGATAGCCAGGTTAGAAGTGGAGATCGATCATCGGCAATGGTATAGTTATTCCACACATTAAAAGAGTTCGTATTGAAGCAGTTGGTGTTGTCATGGACGGTGTGTTGAGACATCTTCCGCTCTTTGTTACCCGCACTGGAGGAGTTATTGGGTATGGTCGGTTGGTGACCTTCTTTGGTACTCGAAGGAAGGCAGGGGCTTTTCCCCGCCAAAGCGACACAGGACCATCACAATTTTGAATTGTCAGCGAATCATCGAACTCGAATGGCGCCACAAGAGGATTACCAATCCTGGTTGCGAATTTTCCCGCCCCAGATGCCCCAAGTGTATACGGCGATACAAGCTCAACCACCGGTACATGTACTCGAGTATATAATAGATAAGCTAGGATTGCAGACAAGGTGCGGCCACTATCGTGAGCATTTCGCACATCAGATTTAATTTGCGCCCGAGTGTCCAACACTGCAAAAACAATCACCGGCGGAAGCCACAATCATCTCAAGTGCTAATACAAGTACCACGGGCCCCAACTTAAGATACAAGGCTTTCCTACTCTATATGACAGAATCTCTCTCCCACCAGTGTTTGATCTTACGATTACGAATAAAAGTCACGATTTCTCCCATTAAGCGTCCGGTGCTCTAGGTAAATAAATCACGGGCTCCTTTCTTAACGCGAACGGTGATGATTTATTTACTAGCACGAGTAGTTAAGAACAGCGATAGCCCTTACGAAAGACTCCCAATGATGGCCAATGAGTGGATTTAGCGATATACTCTAAGTTAGTCTGTTGTGCTCGTACGGTGTTTCATCTGTCTATGCCGATGATAGTCGGAAAACAGGATCCCTAAGGTACCGTTTCAGACCATCCCATCATTGCGAGCAAGAGCTTTCCAATATTTAGACTCATTACCTATAACCTTGCTGGGCTGCTTTAAGTTAGCTGCGGTGTTGGCCCTGTGTTTGTTCGCAAACTCACAAGGGGTTGCTACGGCGGCCCTAGTGACCGAGGGTCTAGAAACCTGTTTTTGGGCTCTAATCGATCTCAGGAGACCAGTAAGAGATATAGGGATGGGATGCTTACTCCTGGATGAGATATTGGGTTGGGGTCACCCACGCCAACTATCCATCCCAAAGGTAAACCGGTCAAAACCGAAACCCTTATCAAATATAGCGTTTCGCAATAGGCGAGCCGGGATCGAAGTTCAAATCACTCCCGGAGCACTCCCACCTCAGATGCCGGGAATGCCATATGCAATCGCGTTCATAAAGCATCACTCGGTCATAAGAACTGTTAGAAATGATCCTGGCGGGCCGAGAACTTTAAGCGGTGGGCAGAATGAAGTGTTTGCAAGCCGCTTGATGGGTACGGATAGTACGGGAGAACTTTACTGAGCGTGAGAACAAGAGAGATATTAAACGTTAATATGAGAGTTGTGTTAAGAGCAGTTTCGTTGGCTGTAGTTCACTGTGTAAAAAGAACTTGTTGAGTGGGGAGAGGAGAAAAGAAGCGAAACGAAACAGAAGGCAAAGACAAGCGGGCCCCGTAACCATGGCAGCCAAGTCAACCGTATGACTAAGCTTCGGGGAGCAACTCCTGATATCCAACAAGAACTCCAATTTCATTCCGGATCTGGAACCCAGCCCCGACAAGAGAGCCTCAACCACGCGTGCGCTAATCACGCCTGCGCTGATCACACCTGCGGCTCAACGAAACTTTGTGGCTTAGAATAACGTTTAAGGTTATGCCAAGTCATAAAGTTATGCTGAGTCACCAAGGTGTGTTGAGCCACACTGTGGAGTCACAAAGTTGTGTTGAGCCGCAAAGTTGTGGCAGGCACTCTTTACCTGTATCGTATTATTCGTAGAGTGCCCCAGGTTGTGAGCCGGCGAACATCCGGGGGTTACGGCCACAGCCGCAACCTTGGCACGGTTAATTCATACCACAGTCTAGCAGACTAAAATACCATATGATTTCATAGAGAGAAAGAAATATGAAATGAAAGAGAAAGAAACCATTCATCCTACTTTCTCTCACTCCTCCAATTCACTAGTAGGTTGAACAGTACTGCACCTCAAGCTCCTTGATCCCTCTTCCCTCAACCCGTATGAGGACATCCCAATATGGGAGTTGAAAGACTCCCTCTTACTCTTCCCCGATGCATTCTCATAGAGATTGGGAGAGCGCTCTGATGTTGCCTTGTAGAATTTTGGCACACAGTCCGGAGATGATTGCCGCCGGTCTTATAAGGCTTACTGATGGCTATTCCACAGCGTTAACGTAGTTTCTGCTCGGGAGACCTACGGTTCCTGAATACCTGTACTTGTATATAGGGTATGATATCTTAGTGGTTACCCTGCTGCTATGTTTTATGCTAAAAAATTCATCGTGAGACGAGTGAGATTAATTAGTGAAATAAAGCCCCTGTGTGCAGATCTCTCGCCACCCCCCATACTAATATCTACCGGGGGTAGCTAGCACGTGCCCGTTAAGTATGTTAACATTCAACCCGTTTGGCCATATCATTTATAGTAACCAGTCTCTCATTTTGGATACACTCTTCGTGTAGCAATTGACAATCGCCCCCTTGAGCTACCTTACACCGCTTATCCCCTATCTCATCAACGCCATATATACAGTGTATGTATCATGCAGGAGAGAGGAGAGAAAAGGAAGAAAGATTATGCAAAAAAAAAAAGACACGCGCGAGCAAAATTTACAGCTAGAGAAAATCAAATGATAGGATGAAAACTACAACCGATAAACCAGGGCTTCTCACAACAATAGAACTCGCCCCCCGCGAAGTCTACGGCTTGTAAATAGAAACTCATAGATTCTCGCCCGACGACGAAAGTAAAGCGGTAAAAAAGGATAGGAAAGTATAGTATATGCGCGCGTTGCGATCTTATAGGATGTCCCTCACCTACGCGGAGTGACTCCGAAGGACAAGTGGCGTGAGTAACTGACTCCGAAGGAGAGGGGAGCTTTTTCACGAAGGAGTGTCTCCTAGGCCTTAAATCGCGCTGGGGTTACCGTTTTGTGGGACTGTAGTAGGGCTGCCACTCTATTATGGCGATTCCTAGCAGCAACAAAGAGCGGTGTCCGGCCCCGACTATCCGACTTGCCTGGGTTGACCTCTTCTCGCCCGAGTAATATCTTCACCACTTCCTCAAGTCCAGACTCAGCGGCGTGCAGGAGTGGTGTTCGGCCGTGATTGTCTAATTTGTCAGGGTTGACCTCTTCTCGCCCGAGCAGTATTGTCACCACTTCTTCGTATCCGTTCCAGGCGGCATACAGGAGCGGTGTTCGGCCGCGCTTATCTGTCAGGTCGGGATTGATCTCTTCCTGTTCAAGTAGTATTTTCACCACCCCCTCGTATCCACCCCCAGCGGCATACGAGAGCGGTGTTCGGCCGCGATTATCTGTCACATCGGGATTGATCTCTTCCCGTTCAAGTAGTATTTTCACCACCCCCTCAGATCCGCCCCCAGCGGCATACGAGAGCGGTGTTCGGCCGCCCTTATCTGTCACGTCGGGATCAACACCTCCCCGTTCGAGTAGTAGTTTCACCACCCCCTTGTATCCACCCCCAGCGGCATACGAGAGCAGTGTTCGGCCGCGATTATCTGTCAAGTCGGTATTGACCTCTTCTCGTTCGAGTAGTAGTTTCACCACCCCCTCGTATCCACCCCGAGCGGCATACCAGAGCGGTGTTCGGCCGTCCTCATCTGTCACATCGGGATTGACCTCTTCGCGTGCGAGTAGTATTTTCACCACTCCCTCACATCCACCCTTAGCGGCATACAAGAGCGGTGTTCGGCCGTCCTCATCTGTCATATCGGGATTGACCTCTCCCCGTTGGAGTAGTAGTTTCACCACCCCCTCAGATCCGCTCTCAGCGGCATACGAGAGCAGTGTTCGGCCGCGATTATCTGTCAAGTCGGTACTGACCTCTTCCCGTTCAAGTAGTAGTTTCACCACCCCGTCGTGTTTATGCCCGGAGGCATACGAGAGCGGTGTTCGGCCGCCCTTGTCTGTCAGGTCGGGATTGACCTCTTCTCGTTCAAGTAGCAGTTTCACCACCCCCTCGGATCCACGCCCAGCGGCATACGAGAGCGGTGTTAGGCCATAATTATCTGTCAGGTCGGGATTGACCTTTTCCCGTTCGAGTAATAGTCTCACCATCCCCTCATGTCCGTTCCCGGCGGCATACGAGAGCAGTGTTCGGCCATAATTATCCGTCTGGTCGGGATTGACCCCTTCCCGTTCGAGTAGTAGTTTCGCCACCCCCTTGTGTCCGCCCCCGGTGGCATACGACAGCGGTGTTCGGCCGCCCTCATCTGTCAGGTCGGGATTGACCTCTCCACGTTTGAGTAGTAGTTTCACCACCCCGTCGTATCCACGCCCAGCGGCATACGAGAGCGGTGTTTGGCCATAATTATCAGTCAGGTCGGGATTAACCTCTTCCCGTTCGAGTAGTAGTTTCACTACCCGGTCGTATCCACGCCAAGCAGCATACGAGAGCGGTGTTCGGCCATATTTATCAGTCATATCGGGATTGACCTCTTCCCGTTCGAGTAATAGTCTCACTATCCCTTGATATCCACCCTCAGCAGCATACGAGAGCGGTGTTCGGCCATATTTATCAGTCATATCGGGATTGACCTCTTCCCGTTCGAGTAATAGTCTCACTATCCCTTGATATCCACGCCCAGCGGCATACAAGAGCGGTGTTCGTCCGCCCTTATCTGTTAGGTCGGGATTGACCTCTTCCCGTTCGAGTAGTAGTTTCACCACCCCCTCGAATCCACCCCGAGCGGCATACGAGAGCGGTGTTCGGCCGTCCCTATCTGTCATATCGGGGTTGACCTCTTCCCGTTCGAGTAGTAGCTTCACCACCCCGCCGTATCCACCCCCAGCGGCATACGAGAGCGGTGTTCGGCCATTCCTATCTGTCGCGTCGGGGTTGACCTCCTCCCGCCTGAGCAATATTTCCACCACTTCCACATGTCCACGGCCAGCGGCATGCGAGAGGGGAGTTCGGCCTCTCCAATCTGGCTTGCCGGGGCTGACCTCTTCCCGCCCGACTAATATTTTCGCCACCTCCCCATGTCCATTAAGAGAAGCCCATGCAAGTGGTGTAAGGCCCGTAGAATCTCCTTTGTTGATATCATAACATCCCATCTCTATCAAACTAGCCACAACCTCAACAATTCCGAAGAAAGATGCACAGTGAAGTCCACTGAACGGAGAGGCAGTATTCAAAGGCCAAAGTTTCAAATCCGGTTCCTGCTCTAAAAGTGACCTAGTCGGAATCTGGCCATAATTCTCTTTTAATAGCTCTACCGCAAGTGATTTCGCGCAGCCCGAGAGCTCCCTTTTCGCATGGATCCCCCAGTATACTGAACAATATGACAGAAACGGTATGTTCTGCGCATCAGGAGAAGGACCGGTTGAAAGGGCTTTGACTCGTCGGGAACTCAGAAAGCTCAAGCAGATTTCCGCCATTGCCGAGTGAGGTCCACTGAATACATCGGGATGAGTGGAAAGATACTCCTGAAGGGTAAAGTGGATCAATCGCACAGTTGATGCCTCCTTATCTACGGTAATAATCCCTTGGCAGCAGCTAACCAATGTCGATATCAAAGGGACGTTGTCAGTATTGAAATCCGTGGAGCCCAGCTTGACTGCTAGGGCGTGGCAGAGCTCATCCGCTTGCAAAGGTCGTTCCGCATGGCTTATCCACATCAACGCTGCCATCCCAAGTCTTGACTTATCCCCTGTTTGCGCCTTTATCCGTTCAATCGTCGCACCATAAACATCTTCCAACTCCGATCCATCTGTCATTTTGCTAAGTTTTTCCCGTCTCCCATAGATTGTCGATTCATGTAAGATCGCATCGATACTCAAGGACACTAGTAGAAACCTAGACGCATATCTATTAGCCAATGGTGTGGGGTGGGGTTCCAAGCGTCGTGCCCTACGTACATCTCCGACATTTTTTCGGGAATCTTCTCCAGAATATCCGCCTCTAAAGTCTCGTCCATCGCCTCTGGGTTTTCGTCCTCCTCTAGTCTAACACGCAGGTATCCAATGATATCAGTTTTCCTAGAGCCTATGGATACACTCATCACTCGTCCGGAAAGACGCCTTTCGACCTCAGCCCGAATATGAGGCCTCCCAAGGATGAATATTTGTGTGCCCGGAGACTTGTCGAGGATTTGTTTTAGCGAATCAAGGAGCTTGGCCCGATGCACTACTGCGCACTCGTCCAGAGCATCTATGCATACAAATGTGCGTAGCGAGGACGTGACAGCCCCGAGTGTCTTCACGATATCCGGAAGCAGCAGTCTTCGTCCACCAACCACCTTTTTCTGCTCTTGAAAGGCCTGTGATATTTCTTCTGGAATATTTTCCATTCCGCCAATGATCTGTTTCAGCAAGGAACCCAGCATACTAGTCGCAGACTGCTCCTTTCGGGCTGAGAAGTCAAAGTAAAAGCACGTAACGGCTGTATTTTGTCCCCTAGCCTGATCGCATAACCTGTCCACCACCAGCGAACTGACATCGTTGCTTATTAGCACAGACTATCTTTCTTATCTCCCCCAAGGATAACCCCCATTACCTGATAAATGTCTTGCCGATCCCCGGAGCCCCATAGAAAAACAGGACTGCACTACCACCTTCAGGTTTCCCGCTCCGATCACGCCAGCTTCTGAATTCTTCGGTTTGAATGAGCCATTCCCCCACATTCTCGACGCGGCGCTCCCGGATATCCTGATGCCGCAGCCCGGGCTCTAGAGGTGATAGCCAGGCTAGGAGTTGAGACCGTTCATCGACAACGCCATAGTTATTCTGTACATTAAAAGAGTTGTTATTATTGGAGAAGTTGGTGCTATTATTGATGGTATATTGAGACATCTTCCACTCTTTGTTGCTTGCACCGTTGTAGAGGAGGAGTTGTTGAGTGTGATCGGTTGACTTGGGAATTGAAGAAAAGCCCGGTCTTGGTGAGAAAAGAGAGCGGAGTCCTCTGGTGTTACGTAAAGCAGCAGCGCAGATCTCACTTCCTAGATTGCCGGGGAAACTCTCGTATTCTCGAACCACCATCAACTAAGACCCCTAAGCTCCGGGGTGGAACAAACCCAACTATACCTATACTCGCGATATGGATAAAGTATTGGAACAAACATGGGGGCCAATGTCTGTGCGATGAACGAAAAAAAGAGCTGTTATTTTCCCTCTTGGGCAGGTTGGAATCCGATTAAGGGAAATTTCGCATTGGCCATCTCGACCCCAGTTTGTTCCAATACTTTTACCCCTGTCGCGAGTACATAAACTATGGTAGCCTGGGTAGTCGACACTGCGAAAACAATCCCCGGTGGAAGCCACAAACACCATCGGGGGTGCCCATATTGTGGGTCTTAAGAAATACATATGAGAGGGGCTCCCCCGCTATACCACTCTATAAGTTATGTAATAATTACGAATGCGAATAAAAGTCTCTGTTTCTCTCATCAAAGTCCGGCGTCACAGGTAAATCACTCACACCTTACATAACGCGAACTATGATGATCTATTTGTTAAGAGACTATGATAGTCTTCGCAAAGGGCCCCTAACCCCCCAATATCACGATGGAAGTGATGGCACGATGTGGGCGAAGCTGATAGGAGAAGAGTGTTGTGTTGTGTATTCTCTATGGAGGTTGCTAGCTACGGTTCACCTTAAAGAGTGAAAACTCTACATGCCTAACCCCTAGAACGTTCACCTGTCCATACTTCGGTGTTCCTCCATCACATGTGCACTTCCTGTTGCCTAAGCTCCTCTCTGCTCCTAATACACCGTGCTACTACTGGGACTATTATATCATACCATCATATTATTATGATACACCATGAGCCACATATCTAACACCCATATCTCTTCCTGGTCCCCAGGGATCGGTTAGACTCTAACAAACGGTTCCTAGGCCCTCAGCCACTTGGGCTACCACAATAAACCCTCACAAGCCAGTGAAAAACAGCAGGGCGGACATGCCGGTTAACTTGATGCGCTATAGTCAAGTTTTGTTAGGTGTTCAAAAGACCTCAAGCCTCTTTTTTGATGGAGCCTAAAGGGAAGCATGAAAGAGGCAAAGAACAAAAGCGTAATCATACCAGATTTTAAGTGGAACAGTGAAAGATAAAGGAAGGATAAACTAGATAGCCGCTCTGCCTAGCTGAGGATAGGCCGGGAGATATATCTCCCAGTCTGACTAGCAACAACAAAACACTCCTAAAACTCAACGAACTCTAAAGAGACGCGTGCAGCTAACAAAGCCTAATCCCCAACGATCACACGGAATCCAGAAAAATGCTGATATCATATCATATCTCAGGATCCTCAGTTATCCTCCTTGATCCTAAAGCCTATGCCCTGCACATGTGCCAACTCCCATATGCCTAGTGGCATACGGTATGAATGGAACAATGAAACCAAATGCCCTATACCTCATACCCTATGGCTAGAGATGTCAGTAAAACCACGGAAGGAATATCCTATGCCTAGCGGCATAGGATGTGAAAACAACAACCCACTAATAGCCGGTCCCCCTCCTATTTCGCTGTCGCTCATAGTCGGGAGAAGCAAGGGTGACGCGCCGGATTTTTTTATATGCTTACATAATACTAGTTTACAACCACATATCCCGATTTCATATAGGTTACAAACTATTAATTTAACAGCATTTCTCGTGATAGAGTTAGATTATATGCATGAAGAATCAGAGTCTGATTCACTAGCCAAATCCTCATAATTATGGCCAGTATGACAGTCTATCCGCACCTCTTGCATATCCATCCTGAGCCCCCCGCAGTGTTCTCAACGGTCCGGGGCCCCCGTAGGGCCCGACGGGGGGACTGCCAAGAGCCCTGGACCGGACGGGACGGCAAAATGCGGTCCACACCCGT
>Ga0307513_10000533_pt1 | contig 54448 bp, 49 predicted proteins | sample 15_EM_MG_FD_202174 | JGI IMG/M metagenome (GOLD analysis project Ga0307513, IMG submission 202174) | Populus trichocarpa ectomycorrhiza microbial communities from riparian zone in the Pacific Northwest, United States - 15_EM | ecosystem: Host-associated > Plants > Roots > Unclassified | place... | reverse complement strand
GGGGGGGGCCGGGTGGGGGCGGGGGGGGGGGCGGGGGGGGGGGGGCGGCGGCGGGGTTAGGGTGGTTGATTCAGGGCTGATGTTTCGTGGGGTAAGGTGTACTTACCCTGTGGCCGCAGACTTGTCCGAAGGATGTTGTAAATAATGGCTTTTTATGAATCCTATTATCGGTTTCTAAAAGATTGTCAGTTTGTAAATTCTTCCACTTTCCCAATTTGTTCTCCCTCTCTCCACGCCACGGTAGGGATCCGGGTTTTCCCTCTTACTGGGGGGGGGGTCAAGCTGATAGCCAAAAGTAGACTTTTAACCTTAAGTAGTAGAGCTGGTAGTGGGGAATTGCGTTCGAGATGGGTCCCTGAGAAATTCTAGGGTTACTGGCCTTTTCGAGATTGGTGATAAGTTACTAGTTGGCTTCCTAGTACTCATCCAATGAATCCCGGAATAAGGCCTCCGCTGGTTATACTTGGCCCTGGATGCGAGATCCTTCTTGCATATAGTCCGCATTTGGTATCATTCTACCGACGGGAAGAAGGAAAAAGAAATTCCACTCATCAATACAAGAACATCCTCGGCCCATTTACCGGGAACATTTCTACGTTTTTTCCCCTTCTTCCAACCACAAATCAGCACTCGCTCCACGTGATCTGGAAACATGTGGAGAAAATAGAAATAAAAGTGTCGTAAAAAAAGCCGTCGTTCGTTCACTCGAGGGGAAGAACGCCGAAACCGTAATACCAGTAGTGCGAAGCAGCGGGAGTGGCTCTGTGCCATCATAATCAAGCATTCCCGTCGCAAGTCCGATTGCCTCTAAAGTGAAGTCCGAGATGTTCACTCGGGTGTGGATCTGCCATGCGGAGCTATGGAGTATGCCTGGGGGCTATGGCAATGGCGAGGATTGATATATTCTCCTGCAAAGCACATCTTGTTTAGATATTCATTCTGGTGGAGGGTTAGAGGGGGGGAGGAGGTAGAGAGGGAGAATATACAATTACAATGCTGCCTATTCAAGATAGACCCCGAATGGCAAGTTTACATAGTACACGGTGCAATATAGTGCTGTGGTTTGCCGTAAACTTATCAGAACAGTTGGCCGAGGCGGTACAAAGCCCCATCTTGAAGCCATTTTGTCCAACTATTTCCCGATCTCTGCGGGTCAGTTATCTAAGATCCACATGTCACAAGGAAGCTTAATGAATCTGCGATGTGGGCTCCTATGACAAAATAAACCACTACTCCCCATCAGGTTTTGCAGTGTGAGCTGCTGTTTTCCTCTACATACCATACCCTACAGCTGTGATTTAAGGTACGGTGTCAGTGGCATAATGTCGTGATAAGGCAAAGTACTGTTCAGGCACTACTGGGGGCTAGGGTTTGAGCTGCAAATGTACATCGTATGGTGAACGGCGCAGTAGCATATAGTGTTGATATGCAGACCTTCGGTTTGGGGCTTTGCTGGTGTTCTTGTGCACACTCTACCGCTGCTGTGGGTATTGTGAATATGGTAGTAAGCTAACTTTTGGAGTGGGTTCTTAACCTAGTTTTCCATTGTTAAGGTGCCCCTTCTATTGAGCTTCCGAAACATATGGAAGAGCTCGTGCTACGCTTTCTGAGTAGCGGGGGCTTGGAAAACCTACGAGGAAGGGTGAAAGAGAGGGGGGCGGCTTTAGCGGCGGGGCACAATATGCTATGGCGCCCAAAGGAATATAGCGGGAGCAAAAAGCAATAGCCCCTAGTATAAACAAGGGGAAAGGGTTTACCTCAGAATATAGTAAATGGAAGCGCGGCAAAAGATAGGTTACAGAAAAGAAGGGAGGAAAGAGCGACAGAAAAGAGGAAAAATAGAGTAAACTCTATGAATCGTGCACCATAAACGCTTCTCCGCCGATTGCTGGGGTGCACCCACCCTTATGTGTAGAGTGTATGTCCGTATCTATGAAGTTTCCATCAACCCCTCGTATGATACAACATGGCCGCCATCTAAGTTACGCAATAATACAAGTAAATATAAAGCTAATCGCTGGTAGATATGGAACAACTAAACCCAATGGGCATAAGAAAGTGGGGCAAGTCGAAAGGGCGTATATATATAGAGAAGGGAGTACAGAAAAACACTAATGGTCTACGGGTATATGCAAAGTTGGTTAAACAAAATCCGGACAATACAACAGGAAATGCGGGAGGGAATAGGATAACCTCGGGGAGCGAACCAGATAGAGAGGGACTCCAAGCAAATTATTTGAGAGTTGGGCGACTACGGTAACTTGCCAATCCGAATATAAAGGACAAAACGTGGCGGGCTTCAGGATTATATTTCGTCAAGTTTGTTCCCCGGCAGGAAGGGTACGTATAGTAGGTTGAGGGAGAAGTGTAGGACCCTATCCTCAGATATCGGGACCTGCGGGCCCTTTCGGAAGGGGGCTCTGAGAGTTCAGACGGCTCGGAGGAGAAGGTTCTGCTAATTGCAGGCTTGTTGCGTGTCGGGGAATCGAATCCATCCACTCCCCCAGTAACTTCGCAATTCTCTTATGGCTCCCGACAGCCCACAAGAGTGGTGTTACGCTAGATCGGCTGGCTATGTCGGGATTGATATCGCTCCGTTCCAGAAACATCCCCACAACCCCCTCATTCCCGCTCTCAGCAGCACACAAGAGCGGTACTCGGCCATATTTGTCGTCAGCTGTGTTGGGATCGACATCGCTCCGTTCCAGCAATACCCTCACCCACCCTCATGCCCATTCCCGGCAGCCTGCGAGAGCAGTGTTCGACCGTATTTAGTGCCAGCCACATTGTCGATGTCTCGTTCTAGCACCCTCACAACCCCCGAACGCCCTCTTCTAGCAGCCCAGGTTATTGCTGTCTTACCACTGGAATCAGTTGCCCGCACATCCCATTCATTTATCTTCAATAAGGTAATTATTATTTCTTCGCATCCGAGGTATGCGGCACCGTGAAGCCCTGAAAATCCCCTAGGGCTGCCTTCCTGATCTAAAGGCTGACCCCGATGGCCCAGCCCATGTGATATTAGTATTTTTGAAGATATGTGCTTGTCGTATTCATCGAGAAGTTCCAATGCAAGCCTTTTCACCCTTTCAGTGGTTTCTCGTCCAGCATGTATACCCCAGTAACAAGAAGCATATTTGGCAAAAGGGATGGTTGGTGGGATCGAACTAAGAGTAGGCGAAAAGTCCCTAACTCGAAGAAAGTTGAGGTAGGTCAAACAGACCTCCGGAATCGCCGAGTGGGGCTTAAGGAACAAGCTAGAATTATGGGAGAGGTACTCTTGAAGAGTGTAGTGAACAAGTCGGACGGCAGACGAGTACTTCTCGACCGTGGCAAGCCCTAGAGTGCATGCTAGGAGGTGACTACAGTAAATTTAGGGCAGTCGCCATCAAGATACAACCTTTTCTTCAAGGTGCTATCTGGTCAAATGAAACTAAGGCTTATTCAAATTGAATTTGCGAGAGAAAAGCGGCGTTTTTCTATCTTATTTGGGGCAAAAGAGAGCCGGAGATAGTTTTTATTATAGGAGATATTTTATGGTGATATTGCTAGGATACCCAAAGTCTACCCGGTATAGAAGGCCAACTCTAAGGGCGAGGAAGGGGTTAAGGAAGCTAAGTAAGCGTCTTGCAAAGTTAGATATATTAATTGGTTTTGTGGTTCCTATTTAAATCACCGCTCAACCGTGGACCAACCCAGTATCTTAGCGGTGTTCTAGCATGTTTGCTGTTTGCTGGAGTTTTAAGGGGTTGGATGAATTCACTACATTCTCCGGCGAGACCTAATGCCTCTGGGGCGCTCGGTCGAAGATATAAACGGGAACTCCGGTTGTCTAACACAACCTACCTCCATACACCCTGAAGCATGCAAATGCCAAAATTTCTTATTCCCCTCATCCAACTTGACACTCAAGCGCGATCACAGTCCATCACTCGCAAGCATCGGGTTCCAAATGTATGCAAGTTTACGTAGCGTACGCAATACAACACGACACGACAAAGTATGGCACCTTACCCCAAACTCACCATGCGCCATTAGTTAGGCTAGCATATAAACTACTTTAGGCGTAAGAGGCAGAGAGGGTTTAAGCAGCATATAGAGGAGGAGAGAAAACCTAATCCAGGCTGCTAAATACTCAATTAGCCACCCCTTCTCCCATCGCGGATAAGAATATTGTAGGTCCAACTCGGCTCTTTCTCGGTAGCACCCCCCTATAGGCAACCCCCCTCGCACGCTACCAAAGCCTCATATATCTAAGACTTTCGTCTAACCATCCCCCAACCCCCTTGGGCAGGAGGTCTAAGATCAAGGGAACTTAATCCATCAGCGCTTCCCGCAACATGGGCTCCTATAGCAAAGCACATCACAAATCGGCACCAAATTCCACAGTGCAAAGCACCGCTTTCCAACATCCTACCTCCTTGTAGCTGTATGATGCGGCACGATTTCAACTGTTTGAAGTACCCTAGCGTGCGGTATTATTCAAGAGCTAATAACAATGTCAAGAACAATAACCAAACCCACAACTACACACTGCACTAATCCCCCGCGATACCTTCAATAAACCAACCCAAATTTACTGCTCAAACCATCACAGCATGATGTCTACAAGACCTCTCCACCCACAGACAGCAAGTAGAAAAAAGTAAAAAACGCAGATGGGAGAGTCAGAGAGAGTGAGAGTGCAGGCAGGGCCCATGCAACATTGACGACACACCCCATTTGGCAACTGTCAAATCCCGATCACTTCGAGCTGGGTATCTTTTCACCTCCAATGGTTCCATTCTGGAGGTGCCTTTCCTCCCATCCTCCCCCACCAGCTATGCCGCGATAAACGCCTAACTAACTGGCTCCAATCCAGTCGGGAGTGGTCACATTGTAAATTTCCAGAAGTAGAGGGGGAAAGAATGAAAATAGTTCCATCGGATCTGGCCACTATTGCTGGAAGGAATGGTAGAAGCTGTTGTGGATCTAGAAAGGCCCTAGACTAGAGGAGGGGGAGTAGATTGACTTTAATGAACAAATAGTATAGGTCACGTATGCTAGAAGTAAGATATGAGGTGGAGGGGGGTATGGTAGTTTAGCAATACAATATTACCATAATCATCCGAAACTACTACAAGTTAAGGGCATATAGTACCCGAACACTAGCAGTCCCACCGCAACATTTGGCGGTAATTGACCCAAGGGCATTGCCAGCCCTAGACCTACCCCCCAGCAAAAAAGTGGTTCGCCGAGCATTTTTTTTAATGCTCGATTACTCCACTGCCCCCCGGATTCGAACTCACATGATGGTCCCTGTTTCAAATTAGCCGACCAGTCTCCTAAGCCATTAGACCATAGGAACTGGCCGATAATACTCTTTCTTCTTGATCTTTTAACTGCTTCTTCGGAAAATAGACAGTTCAGGCGCCTGATACTCTATCATTGGTGAAAAAGGACATCGGTATCCAATCATAGTACTCTTTCATGATATCGATAGAATGAGCAACGGGGGGGTTCCGGTGTATATATGCCTCCGAAACACTCACTTTCTTTGTTAGAGGACAAATATTCCCCAAATTCCATGGCTAGTATCCCCGATGTAACTATTCTTTGGTACAGGGAAAGGGCAGTGATAAAACCTCTGTATGGTAAATTATCCATGCGTATCTGACCCCCCATCCAAAATTCGTACCCAAGTGTTCGGGTTCTATATGCCTGTAACCTTTATATAGGATCACTTTCTTTTTGTATATGGGATCACTTTCTTACCTCTTGGTTCAAGTTTGGGTCTTTAGGCTACAGGGGTTATAGTACCTTTGAACCCAAGCAGGAAAGAAAGGGAGGATCGAGGGGAAAAAAAGAAGAGATAGAAAATTTCTCAATTACCGATGAATGTGCATTGAACCTGCTTATGTATTCAGAACGACCAGTTCTGTAAGTTTATCTCTTGACTAGCTAAGGTGCCAAGACCCTAGTGCAGCTACAGGTTTAAAAGCAACTAGGAACATAAGAAACTCCAGTAGCATTGAGGTTAAATAGTACTCGCACACCACGGTGCCAAAGGGAAAAGGTAAAGAAAGTTGTTGACAGCATTAAGCATAACAGGATGCCAACACCGTCCCGCCCTTGCCAGCAATCGTAGAGAAAGAAAGGCGAGTGATAATAGTAGAATACCTTAAGATAAAAGAAAAAAATCAGTACTAATAAATATCAAAAGGCTCTCGTTAAACCGGCCAAAAACTCCATAGTATAGTGCAACCCAACTCCATCCACACCCAAACGTCAAAGAAAAAAGGGAATTCAGTACCCTTCCACAGAAAAATCGAATACACTGTACATATTATACAAAAAGGGTATCGAAATATTACTCTCTCTGGGGGCTATGGTCTCAACTGAACCGACGCGGAAATATGCCAAAACTGGGAAGCCACAACAGATCCTCCATCCGAACATGTCGTGACGCTCCGGCCGCTCTATCATGTAGTGTCTCTATGTATCCCATATCGCCAGGTTGTAGCAGAGTAAGTACCAGTATACTCTGAACACTCCCACATCTTCGGTCTTCCGTTCGACTGAAAAACTGTGTTTATCCTCTAACGACACTCGCCACATGGTGCCACTACCATGCCAACTGATTAATTGATTGACTCATCATCCCACAACTAGCACCACACTCCACCCGTCCGTCCTACTGCTCGCCCTTACCCTCTGTTCTAATCAGGTCGCGATTTTTAAGTTCCTCTAGAACGTGATCTTCCCTCCACACCTCCTCCTTCTGGAACCCTAAACCATCCAACTCTTTCATCCTAGGGCATTTTTGGCCAATCATAATCTCGTACCTCCTTCTTGTAACTGCTGATTCAATATCCATCTGCATCTGAAAGGTGTGATCACTTGCATGGTCGCCCGGCACCATAGTAAAAGGATCCTTTACATATTCGTCCGGATCTTCCGGCGAAGGGAGTAATCTGCGAGAGGACAAAGCAGGATAGAAGCCTATTGTGAGAGGGTTCATTCTAGAACGGTAGTAAAAGCAGATGTCAGCAGCCATGCCAATAGATTCAGCGTTACGGAATATCCGAAACGCGATTGAGCCACGGACCGAACATATAAAACCCCAAGATACACGACTATAAAAAAAAATAGAAGGGGGAGGAGCCTGATAGTGTCCCTACCTTAGATCGAGATAGCTTAGCGATTGGAAATGCCCAAGTACAGCACCTGTTTTCTTCACACTTTTGATCCTATTTCCCACAAGCAGCAGCTTCTTTAATCTCACGATTCCTAAAAGCGGCCTTAGGTCCGAAATTGCATTGTTGTTAAGGTTCAAGACTCTTGTATTGCACACAAGATACCCGAAATCCTCTGGAAGGCTAGTTAACTGGGCTGATGCAAGTTCTAGATACTGTAGATTCAAGAAGTCCAATCTGAATCTCAGATTCCGGAGCGGATTTCCTGAAAGATAGATCTTTCGGGCCTCGAACATCCTATCAGACGGGATCGTGAACTCTTTCACATCCTGCTCCCTTGTGGAAATGCTGTCCAAATGTTTCGCTCGGCTGAGGCCACCAATATCTTTGAGGCGATTATTGTCCATATAGAGTATTCGAAGGTTTGGATACTGCGATACATCGAAAGTCCCGAAGTTATTTTGTGTGAGTTTTATCGAACGTAAAGAATCGAGCCGAACCCCATTTGGAATATTCAGATCACATAGTTTATTCTGATCTAAATTAAGGTGAATCAAAGCAGGCAGGTTGTCGAGTCCTGAGATTGCCTCCATGTCGTTACCTCTCAAGTCCAGCTCGGTGAGGCGTTTCCTGGAAGATGCCGTAAGTCAACCCATACCCAAAACGGAAACTCTCGAGGATAAAACTTACATGGAAGCCTTCTCAAATGACACAGTCGTCAACTTATTTCTCCTGGCCCTCAATGACACCAACCCGTCCATGTTTAGAACACCCTCAAGGCTCTCCAAAGAGTTGTCGTCAGCCCTGAGTTCCCTTAGATGTTTCAGGTTCCGGAGCCCATCTAAGTTTTCTAAACCATTTCTCGAGATATCCAAATACTGCAGATTGAAAAGATGTCCAAAGTGGGTGATCGAACTCAAGCAGTTGCCCACCGCCTTTAGATCCTTTACGCTTTCCGGAACTCCTGAGAGTTGACCAAGCTGGTTGTTACTAACGTCGAGTTCCTCTATTCTCTGACACCATTCATTTAGAGTATGTAACGTTTCCATCTTCCTATCAACAAGCTTCAAGAACTTCATCCACTCCCAGTATGGCTCATACGGCTCCACATCCGTAAGGTTTTTAATAAGGTTCTCCTGGGCGATGGAGAAGCTTGCTTCAATTGATCTGGCGCTAGCTTTGGGCCCCCTACGGGTTGCAAGGAACGACAGTTCGAGATTGATCAGAGCTTCTGTAGTTTCATAGTGATATGAGATATCTGCTAGCGGTGTCATATGGAATGATACATCTGCCTTTTTGGCTGTTGATGGGGGGAGGCTCGAAACATGGGCCGCAAAAGGTGTAGGAAGCGGTGTCAGCGCGCTGCTCAGGCTTATCCTGCGGAGAGATTGCGAAATATCTTGCACCCCAACAGTTTCCTCATCTTCCTCCTTAATTCTTGAAATTGGTCTTCCAACAAAAGACTTGTTCCCGCCCGAACGGCGCCTAGCCGCCCCTCGGTAAGTACCACCAGATGAAAATATCCTCGAACCCCGTCGCGTCTGTCGGAGTGAACCATGATCGAGGAACCCATCAACACCGGCACCTAAGCAACTGTCGTCGCCATCATCCCAGGATTCAGGGACCTCCTTCGGCGAAGAAGTTGATTGCCTCATCATTGATGCAGTTGTGGGGGAAGAATAATCTTCAGCATACGAGATCTGCCTCCGCCGGGTGGGCTCCGAGGCTCCGCTTCGATCGTCCAAAGCCGGCCCCGTGGGCCGCGGTAACCCTCCTTCGCTAGGGCCACTCCCTTCCTCCTCGCCACCCCTGTCTTCCCCGTTTTCTTTTTCGTTCACTACATTTCCCTCATTGCCGCCCGACGCAGTGGGATCACCGTTGATGATAGCAGTACCCTTCCGCAGCTTGCTTTCGTGGCTTCCAAAACTGGTGACTCTAGTTTCTGTTCCGGTTCCCACAGATCGGCTTTTACCACTTCCAGTGCCAACGGTGCTTATGTTCTCACCACCAAACCAAGGTCGGCCTTCCCATATCTCTGTCCCATCGCCAGTCAAATCCGCATCACAATCATCCTCTGCGTCCAGAATCAGCCTCGAGCTTCTCCAGACACCACTCTTCTCCCCGTCGCTTGTCATGCCTTCCCATTGCTTCCTTGCCATCTCTAGAGCCTGTGCCTCTTCCTGGGAATTCACACTTAAATCCGGTATTCCCACAAATGGGTCAGGCTCGGAAGCCTCCATATCCGAACTCTGAGACTTGACCCATGCCATAGACTTTTGATCGAAGGTCATTTCCGCAGAGTCCTTCAAGGCTAAGTGGTGGTCCATCACGTGCAAGCCGGGGGTAATGACTTCCACTGAGGATGTGGATTTTTGACTACTAACCGAAGATTGAGTCTTCAGAGTATCATGATGTATATCCCCGGAATCGCTATGAGGGTCTGACGGATTCTGGAAGGTGGCGATGTGAGAGGCTTCGCGGAAAACACTATCTTCCGTTCCGTCGGTCTGCGGACTGCTTGATCCTACCAATCTAGAACCTTGAGCCGACGAGCTTCTCTGTATCTGCGAATCTGTATTATATCCACTACTAAAACTCTCACCCTCGCCATTCCCAGCTCTAGTTCCAGGGCTGGTAAAGTTGCTCTGTCTAGACCGTAACCCCATGCCTCTAATTCTGTCCATCACTTCTTCAGCCTGTAAGAGAAAGTCCTGCGTTGTCACACTTCCTTTCCTTAGGGTCTCGGATTCCCCAGGCTGTGGCATCCCAAACCCCTCGCCTTCCATAGCATCACCCCTACTTCCGCTAAATACTAACTTGCAGCCCTTCCCCCCCGCCGGGCTTCCATTGGTTGGCGAAAAACCTGTGCCCTTCGAAGTACCATAGTTGTAATCCTTCTTTAGAACCGGAATCTTCCGCGATCTATCCCTCGAGCTCGGTGTGGGAACCTCTTGGCCGGTTGCAATCCTCCTCCCTGATTTTGATGCCGGGGTTCTAGGAAGCTGCTCACGTGCAGGGGTACGCGAGGTCCTGCTCCTAGGTCGACTGGAACTCAACAAGAGACTTCCCTCTTCAACTTCAGGTGATATTCGGCGCGTTCTCCCAGGTGTACACCCAGCCGAAAGAAGTCTTCCTGTTTTAAGTTCATTAATATAGCCATATCCATCGCTATTGCTCCGTCTAAGTCTCTTTGGTGTTCTCTCCTTGACTGGACTAATAGGCGCTGAAATACCATCATTAGCAGCAGCGCTCTCATCACTTTTCCATCTGCGGTGTTTTCTAACTCCCTCCACCGACTCTTCCGTAACTCCAGTGATGCGCTTCGCCGCTGACTCCGGAGCCGAAGTATGCCGGTGGTGAGCCAACGCAGTGGTAGTGGTTGTGGTAGTAGTCGTAGTTCTGATTTGTTTGTGAGACTTGATGATAGCTTTAGTATAAGCAACATTTCTCTCCGCATTTCTCGAAGGTGACTTCTCCTTCTCTTGTCTCCTCGCCATTGCCTCCAACCTATTGACAACTATACTCCCACCAGAAAACTCGGTACTCTCTTCCTCCTGCCAGCTATCCTCATGCTCATCCTGGCTAATTTCCACCCGGGGCAATACAAACTTCGGTTTCTCAGCAACATTGTCCTCTAATTCTCCAAGACGCTTCACGAGTTTTTCATTGGTGTATGTATCATAGTTGCTATGGAATAACTTTAACGGGCTTCCGGAGGATTTGCTATCACCCATAATTCTTACCTCCCCTGCCTTAATAGGTGGGGTTCGGGGCGCCGGCAAGATGTGAAGTTCGGAGGAATAAGACGAGATAAACGGATCGTCCTCATCGGTCACCAGGGAGGAGTTAAGTGTATTCTTTAGTGGAGATTTGGGCGCATCCTTATGTCGTCGAATGTTATCCAAAATGGTATTTCCCCCCATGCCATGACCACCTACAGGCAGAGCTTCGCCTGAGGAACCACCAATGGTGTCTCCGTGAGATGGTGGCTCAAGGTTAGAAACAAACGGAGAAGCTAGCGTTTTCTCCTCCTCCTCATCCACCACCTCCTGGTTCTGATGTTGGAGGGATGCCTTTCTAGGCGACGTGAAAGGTGAGCCTAAATCGCCGGCGCTCCCCTCTGCGTCATCTTCACTCTCGTCAAGTGTATAACTTCCTTCGCCCTCCACCTCACTTTCTCCGAATTGGCTGGTCTCTGAATATGCGTGTGCCATCACAGGTGGGCTCGAAGGATATACCGAGGTATCGTTCTCATCGTGTAAGAAAGGTTTCCTTTCCCTGGCTGCGCCAACACTCGACATCATCTCTCCCAAAGTATCGTCCATTTCGAGCGCCTCGCTATCGTTGCAGTTTAGCAGTAATGTTTGCGACCCTTGCCCCCCGGCACGATCTCCATTCCTTATCGGTGCCGATCCCAGCCCAACCGCGCCCCCCAGAGACCTCAGACGCTCCGTACAAACTGGACTGATACCTTCGTCTCTCTTCATCTCTTCACTCGTATTTCCTGAGTGAGCTCCAAAAATCCTCGACTTGACTTTGTCAATATGTCGAGACTTGGCGCCACCGGGCAACACAATCTGGCTTCGAGCATCGTTTTCAACACCGGCGTAATTTTCTGTTTTTCGCTTTCCCTTCGTCATGGAAGCACCATCTGATCCTAGGGACGACATCGACGATCCTCTCCTATGCATACCTTTTTGAAGCGTAGATATCTTCTTGGGCTTAGGCAAAGCTGAAAAATTACCACACTGAGGAGGGCTGGATTCCTTGAGGAAGCCAATTCGCGGCCGGCTATCCTCCTCCCGTAAAATAGATAAGCCGACTCCAAACGAAGTATTTGTAGGGATCGGGATAAGAGATCTATTTGCTGGTTTCTTGGACTGTTGCTGTTGTTGCTGGTCTTGTTCCACAACACTTGGTGAACTGACGCTGGTGGGTGGTTGAAACATGGACTCCAACTGAATAGGGCTAAATAAATCCTTCCCTCCAGGCCCCCCAAAGTCTTCCAATAGCTTTCTCTTCCATTCGGGTGTCTCCTTCCGCTCGTTGCCTCCTGTTGAATTTCGCCGCCAGTGACCTGTCGAGTTTACACTCGAATGATTGCGTTCATGCAGCACACGAGTAGTTCCCGAGGAGAAATTCGAACGCATTGTTCCTCCGACTGCACCGCCAGCATTTGGAGGGGAGGAACGTGGCTGAGAAACCCAATCTTCAGAAAGGCTATCGACCCACTGATCGGTCATTCTTTATTGAGTTCGTGATGTCAGTCCCTTATTCTAGTAGGTAGAAAAAGCCGTTAGTTTTTTTATCTATCTTCTCTCTCTCACCATCTACCCGTGGAAAAACAAACATACCCGGAATATTAAGAAGAAATTTTGTAGGGAGCGTAATAAGAGGGAAAAAATGCTTGTCTGCTAGTGTGTAATCGTTAGGAGCATCTACATAAATGATTGGCCGTTAGGGTTTCTAGTGGGCAAAAACGATGAGAGCAAACAAGCAGGCAAGGGAAGTGTTTATGAAACGGAAGGAAAGACGCGTTGTTGATAATTGCAATGGCTGAAGCCTGCAGGTGGGGTGAGGAACGTCGTCTCAGCAAACTGGATCATCGACCCGAAAGGCCGAGGTCATGTAACCAGCTTCTGTGTTTGTGTGGGACTGAGAACTGTAGTTGCCGCAGCAACGAAACCGCACAAAATCCGGGTGATAACAGAGCCGCATGGCAAGAAGGGAGATGGGAACGCGTTCAAGCTTTCTAACCGAAAAACGCCGCATGACCGGAGCAACAGTGATGAATTGGGGAAGGTGAAATACCAGGTATCATACTTGAGCTTGGCATTGGCGGCAAGGGTCCACAAGCACCCTCCAACGCACCAGTGTGGACGAGTGCTCGAGTAGTGGCCCTGGGATTCCTTGCTGCCAAGATGTAAACAATGGCCGAGGCAAATTTAAACTACAAGTAAACGGCATCAGTATGGTAAATCCTGCTGCGACAACCTTGGGGCAGGTAGAGTCTCAGGCTGCCTCTCATTGTCCCCGGATTATCTTTGCACCCCAACCCAGTTCTGGGCCTCAAGGGTTCCCGAGGCTCACGCCAAGCCCGCACTCTCGCTTTGTATGTAGCCTTTGGTATGGATTATGCCCCACTGCCAGATCCCCCCAGATCCCAGATACGACACGGTATCATACTCGAGCACGATATCTCCTAAACTGCCAAAACTGTGGAAAATTCCGTGCTGCCCTTGTCAATGCCTAAGACATATGATACATGGCTACTCGAGTAATGTGCTGTCTCAGTATTCCTCAGTGATGATGTGTGTAGAGTGCCCGTCGGTGATCACACAGCTGGTACTGTATCAACCAACCGTGGTCTGAAGTTTGCATATTTTGCGGATTGGTAGCAATTAAAAAAAGTTGCTTAATAACTAGTGTCTCAGACACTGACAGGGGTTTCAGGTAGACCAGGAGATGAGGGTTACGGTAAAAACGTTGTCAAGACTCTGCGTGGTTGTGACCTCCCCTAATAGGGAATCTAGAATTGCCTTATTTAGCCGCTCAAAAGTGGAGGGGCGGGTCCCTACCCAATTTTGTGACCACTCAAACTTTAATTTGTGGGGTTAGTGGGGGTCATAAAGGTCAACATTGGACCCGACCTTTCCTCTTTCTGATTCCCTCCAATCCCAAAACACTCTCAACCCACAGCCCAGCAGCGTTTCTCCGCGGCTCTCCGGGGATCCTCGCGTTTACGACTCACAACTCACAACCTTATTCCCAACCCAGAGGATCTTGTCCCACGCCTTTCCTTATTAATCAACTCGGTCGGAAATTCTCACCCTAAACCGAGAATTTTCCTAAAACAGTTTCGCCTTACCTTTAGCCAATTAGCTTCCTTGTCACGAGGAGCCAAGCACCGATTAAAAGCAGCAAATGTGAGTTTAACCCTCCTCTTCTGCCCTCCCCTCGCTAAGCTGCTAACCCTCTCCACCTGGACACAGGGCTTCGGGCTCGATTAGAGGGCAAGAATTGACTTTTTCCTTCGTTATACACGAGATTCCTGCAATGTCTGAGCCAACATCAGATATTCAACAACCACCAAACAACGAGCACAATGAGGACCATTCGCTGTCTAATGATAGAGCTGGTGGCTTTTCTGCGATTAACCGTGAGCTTCTTTTCTTAATAATTTTCCCTTTTTTTCTTCCTTTCCATTTTCTGCCTTTGCTAATACGCCCCATCACAGGCCTTGATAATTCACAGGATGCGGTAGATCCAGCTCTACAAACCCCGCTTCAGGCGGTCGCCGAATTTAATGCCTCTTTTCCTGATATCGATCCTTCTCCAAATAGGTGGGGGAAACGCCAGGCCGATTCTGACATCCCCGACGATGTCATGGATGACATTGCTGCCAAACGTCAGCATATGGAGAATCTAGCGGCAGTTTCGCAAACTCTTAGTTCTCATATTACCCAAGCCGATCTTAGCCAGGATGAAGTCAATGGGCAAAATCTCTCGACGGCTGTCTCCAATTTCGCCGGTGGAAGTGATGCCGTTAGCCAATATGCGCCGCAACCGCACACACCTGTTGTGCAGAGTGATCACCAGAACGTTCTAGCTCAGGAGACTGAAGGCGACGAGATGGACCAAGACTTTATGAGTGACGAGGAGCAGGAGGGCCATTCGGGGGCAGCCTCCTGGGACCAGTACGACCATAACTCGTTTTTGATGTGGGACGCAAACCGTAATCTTCGGATTCATAGTCTGCCCATTCTCGACAACTTGGTGAGTATTAGATCCGCCCTTTGGCTTTGTATTTTTGGCCCCCCATTTCTAACAGAATCCATCTCCCGCGGTATATAGTCTTCCCAAATTCTGAGCACTTTAGGCAAGGGGCCGTACCAAGAAACTTTAAACATCGTTACCCAACCAGAGTCTGATCAGGGCCAAGCCTATAGTACTATGAAGACCCTATTCGATCATACAAAGAAGCTCTACACCCATGAGGCATTTCTTTCAGCTGACGAACTCAAATTCGAACAGCCCGAGCAGCGCGCGACTATCCGTAGAGTCAATCTCGCCACTTTTGTTTCCTCGGTCTTTGGATCCCAGGAGGTTGGATTTTTTCATCTTAACGAGCATTTCCTCGACACGTTTGTCCCCGACGGTGGCAGGCTTTTGAAGTCTCAAGGCGCTTTATATTTGGATCTCAAAACTCAGGCCTATATTTCTGCGATGTCTACCAACGAACGCGGCAAGGAGGATATCCTGCTTGATCTGTTCCCAGATGACATGAACTCTATCCTTTTGAATCGTAAACCTGGAGCCAAGCAATTGACACCCAGCGAACTTGATTTCGTTCATAGATTAGCTCAGAGGAAGCAGCACCTGATGATGATACCTGATGATGTGAACTTGAGCGAAAAGTACGTCTGGCAGGAATTCTTGAAAGAGGTTAGCTGGTACGTTAGCAAGAATTATGAGTCTATTGTCGCTCAGCCGGTAAGTTCAAACCCCCTGCTTTTCTTACAGGTTAATGTCTAAATTTCTGTGAACAGATTCGTCGTATTAGAAAGCGTAAATCGCCTTCTCTTTCTAACGTCCGAACCCCTACCTTCGGCCGCGCGGGGTCCCCGCTCGCGGGCACACGTTCCATGTCTCGTGGGCCGGAAGATATGGACGGCAGTCCCCTCACACGCTCTGAGTCTGGGACACCGAACGGTGGAGAAGTGTCGCCCGCCCAACTAGCTCTCGAAAACGAACTCTTTGGTTCCAACACCAGCATTGCAATGTCTCTCGGGGCCCCTCCCCCTCAACCGTCGCCGCCCCAGAGCGCACCTACCCAGGTCCTTTACGAGCGCGCCCGCATGGCCGCAACCGCGAAGGCCTCGCCTAATGCTCGCCGTGCAGGCCTCCCGTCTCAACGCCGCCCCTGGACCACTGAGGAGGAGAATGCGCTCATGGCCGGCCTCGACCGCGTTAAAGGCCCACATTGGTCGCAGATCCTCGCAATGTTCGGCCCCGGCGGGACAGTTAGCGAGGTTCTTAAGGATCGCAATCAAGTTCAGCTAAAAGACAAAGCCAGAAACCTCAAGCTATTCTTCTTGAAGTCGAACATCGAAGTCCCTTACTATCTCCAGTTTGTTACGGGCGAGCTCAAGACACGCGCTCCCGGCCAAGCAGCCAAACATGCGGCCAAAAAGGCCACCGCTGCGAGCGCCTCCGAAGATGCCGCCCACGTCGCTGCCGTTACGGCTCTCGGACAGGCACGCAATATGACTCACTTGAGCCAGACAATCGATATGAAACAAGTCGTGGCAGCGGCGACGGCTGCAGCGGCTGGGGGGTCAGGGGAAGGCAGTTCTTCCCAGGAGGGGTCTCACCAAGGCTCCGTCGCCCCAATGGCGGATATGGGAATGGGAGCCGGTATGGTTGTCACTGATCAGCTTCAACAACACCATCAGCTCCAGCAGCACGATCAGCTTCAGCAGCACGATCAGCTTCAGCAGCACGATCAGCTTCAGCAGCACGATCAGCTCCAGCAGCACGATCAGCTTCAGCAGCACGATCAGCTTCAGCAGCACGATCAGCTTCAGCAGCACGATCAGCTTCAGCAGCACGATCAGCTTCAGCAGCACGATCAGCTTCAGCGGCACGATCAGCTTCGGCAACACGATCAGCTTCAGCAGCACGATCAGCTTCAGCAGCACGATCAACTTTCTCACCACGATACCACTGCTATACCCAACACTCCTGATACCCCTCCTGCCACCCACCACCACCCCGACGCCACCCCTACTCATGAGATTTCTAACACCATTACCATCCATCACCAGCACGATGGCAGAGTCGACCCCGTCCTTATGATGAGCGGCGTCTCCGCCATCGAAACCGCGCCTAATACCCCCCAGGTGGTTGATAGCGATCTTCAGAGCCAACTCGAAAATTAACCCCCTGCTACCCATGGAATCTGTTTGGTGTTTTATTTCATCTATCCCTTTCTAACAAAAAAAGTTATAAAAAAGTGCAAAGGAAAAAAGCAACTAATTATAGGCGGGTATATAACACAAAGCTTACAATATCTTCCCATCACCTGCTTTATTATACCTGGGGGTATCCTTACTGACAAACTTACTCATACCTCACCTCTTCCTGCTTGATACATCGGTCTATTCTTTATCCTTTTTTTTTCTTCTACAGCCGGTTTTCACCACTTGCTTTTTCTCACCCCCATTTCTCCTGGTTATATGCTTTGTGGTCTGATATGATCTGATGGATGGATTGTGGCAGGGGCCGGCTTGCAGGTTTATTCGTGGGAAAGCTCTTATTAATTTAGCGGAAATCCTTAGCTTTAACTTTTTTATACTTTTCTTCCCCCCCCTTCTCGACCTCCCCCCTTCCTTGCTCCTCGTGACATTTCCTTCCTCTTTCTGTGCATTTCCCTTCCATTCTTGTGAAATCCTTTCCACTTACTTATCTTCCGGGTTACATTACGCCCCTAATCCTCAGATACCAGTCTTGGTACAAAAGTCTTCTTTATTTAGTTCTACAGTTAACCGGGGCGTTACTTCTCATATTTCCATCCCCTTTCTTTCTCTTTCTCTCTTTTTCTTCACATGCGATTATTTCCTGTCGATAGTTCCGCTTCATATTCCTGTTTATTGGTTTACTGGCTAGCCTTGTTGGGAATCGTTTACTTTACTTGAGGTTGAGTCTTTTTTTTTCTTTCTTTTTTCTCCTGTTTTTCTTTTCTCATGTCTTGTCGATGGATGAGAGGGATTATGTAAGGGCAGGGATGGAAGGAAGGGCACATGCAGGGCGACGATGTTGATGAGTGCGTGGGACGGGGAAGGAAAGGGTGAATGTAGAAATGTGTATATATCATACCGCTTAACTTAGCGGGGAAGGGGTGTCAATTTCAGATGGGGGGTTATTTCTCTGTTAATATAAAATACCTTGAGGGTTGGTTCAAGTTAGAGCGCTCGGGAGAGGGGTCACTTGCTAGAAGAGTGAGAGAGTGTGGAAGGGGGAGTTCACGTCCAGTCACTCGGTGGGGTATCACTCGGGGATGATATCCGTAGTCGGCCGCGCATCCAATACGACGCAAAGTTTCTAAAAATGCAAGATATTATAGACCAATTAAAAATATAGTTTACGAAACTCCAACTGGTCCCTCCGGCCCAGGTTCCAAAACGCCATCTACATGCATCCCGAGAACAAAAATGGAAAACCGCTAAACATCAACCCCCCATGGATCCCTCCCCAAAAATACTCCCGCAATCCTCCGACTGCCAGTTGCGCCGACAGTTCTACTACTTTGCAATCCGTTTCTAGTACCTGAATTCTATCCCCCCCGTTAACTTTAATTAGCACCCCCCCCTTCGCACCCCAGGAGTGGCAAACATACCTCAATACCGGCCAAAACGTCCCCACCCCCACGCTCAATCGCGCCAACCAGCCTGCGCACGTCAGGGTACTCCTTCGCGATCGCTGCAGCAATGCCCGGCGTGATTCGCGTAATCTCCTGCAGCATTTTTCGGTAGGTGTCGCGCTTGCCTAGGCCGGGTTTTACCTGCCCGACGTCGGCGCAGAATGAGGTGTCGAGGTGGGTCCTGCTGTGTCTGTTTGGTATTAGTTTCTTTTTCATCATGGTGGCGGTGGTGGGAGGCGGGGGGTACTTGTATGGAATTGTAGAAATGTCCCCGGTAAAGATGGTCACCCATTCTGCGGTTTCCACAGATGAGGAGGTGTGGTGGATCAGGCAGTTATGTGTTATTTGTAAGTCTAACAGGGCGTCTTCGACGTCGTTTTCGTTGATCGATGTGCCATCATCTATGTTCAAGGCTGAGGAAGCGCCGGGGGTGTTCGGGGCGCTGGGGAGGTGACTAAGAACTCGGTTTTGGTATGCACGGTTCTGCAAGTTTTTGTGTTTCCGGACGAGTGCTTGCAGGCCTTCTATCAGGTATATTAACCTAGTAGGCTTCTTCGCCATTGCAGGAGTTGGAAAGGCGGATTTTACTCTCTGGACGTGCGCCGGCAGTCTATCGGCCGTTACGGGAAGGGCTATGTTGGTGAATTCCTCAGCGGTCAAGTAGATGAGTATGTGGTTCTCATCCCGGATCTGCTCGTTCTCCAGTGGAACAAACAATCCCAGGTCTTCGTCGAAATCGGCTTTCACCCTTCGCCGCCACTTCACCAGTTTCAGGTTACCGGAGACTGGCGGCGCCCAGGTCGGGTTCACTCTGCACCCGAGTTCTAGTAAAAAGCGCTGTAGCTGCTCGCCGACGGAAGTGTCCGCCAGGGACATGGATATGTCGACGATTATCTCCGGTATGGAGTCCTTCTTTGAGCTACGGAGTTTGTTGGCGGATAAGAGGTCTTGCTCTCGTTTCTTTTCTTGGTCCTTTGCTTCTTTTTCTCTCTTTCTGGCTGCCTTCTGGAACTCTTTTTCTGCGTCTTTAGCTTCCTTTTCGCGCCTCTTGGCTTCGCGGGCCTCTTCTTTTTCCACAGCCCGGCGGGCTTTTTCCTCGTCTGTCATACGGGTCGACGCTTTTGTGGGTTTCACCGGGACGTCGCCGTCTACTGCTTCAGCGCTGACTTTCCGGCGGCGTTTTGGTGCCGCACCTTCCGTAGCCGCTGCTGTTCTAGACTTGCGTTTCCCTTTCTTCTCTCGCTCCGCCTTCAGGAGTTCTTGAAGTTCTTCGCTATAGCTCTTTGAGATATATGCCCCAGGACCGTCTCCAGAACTGGAATTCTCAGAGCCCGAATCAGAGACTAGATCAAGGATGCTATCTTTGGGCTTACTCTCTGACTTCGGGGGGTGCTTGGGTGCGCTGAGGCTGGAGTTCCGTTTCGAGCTGGAATCTGAGTCTGGCTTGGATGTGCCAGAATTGAATTGCTTTGGTAAGGGAGAAGGCTTTGATAAAGACGGTTCAATAATTTCTATATCCGACCCATCACTCTCAGGGGCCGCTCGCTTCCTAGGTGTCGGAGAGGCAGAATAGTTTGTTCCTCCCCTACGCAGGGCTTGAGTTATTGCCGAGCTTGGAAGTGGTATCAACATCGATATTGGAGAGCTGGGTCTCTGCAGAGGCGATGTAGCGTAGGGATTAGGGTGTCTATTTGAAAATGGTGTAGATTGTGTAGAGAATGGTGCTGACGAGAGCGGCAAGAGAGGTGACCCCCCATACTCAGGAGTGTGGCTTCTCAAGGACGGGAGAGCTCTGTATGGGGAAGGCGCATTATCGGGTAGTATTTCGAGATCGTCTTCCGGTGCCAAACTTCTAACAAGCGGGGACCTCGAGACCGCCCTTGATGGACCTGTCAGTAAAAAGGTTTGCTATGCTGTGAAATAGGAACTTACTTTGCTATTTCCTTTCCTTTTCCCTTTCCGTTGTAGACTCGGTCCAGATTTCGCTTTGCGACGGCGGGGCTTAATGGAAGTTTGACAGGAGTGTCCTCGGATAGATCTATCACGGGAACTCCATCACTAGCCCCTTTGTTCCCACCAGTGACTCGACGCAATACGCTAGGGCGCCGCGGATCTCGAGCAGTTCCATACAAAAACTATTCCCATTGGTCAATCAACCAATCTCAACCAACTAGATTTCCATTTACCTGGCCCTCCAAGATTCTCTCAAGAGTTATCTGCACGTCCCCCGTATAAAGCAGGTCCAATCGGATATCGCCAAGGGACTCGCCAGGACATCTCTCCTTAACCGTCTTTGCTTGCGCCTCGAGAAATTTTTGCGCGGCCGCTGGGGAAGAATTCAGGGCGACCGACATTCTATCGTTGACGCAGTGGGGAAGGGGGGGGATAGATGCCGGTAATCGGGTCGATGCTGGTCTGCGGGCACCATGCAGTCAGCGGTTAGCCAAGGTACGATACAGCTGTCGTCAGCTGACCGTGTTCAAAGGACGCGCCCCTCGCGTTAACTTAAGCGAGGAGAACTGTTTTGCATCATGAGGATCACTCGAGTTTAACTTGTTCCTATCATATTCCTTATCAGTGCAGCAGGAAAGCACTCTGAATACTATATGATACCCTACTGATCAGAAGATATGATATGATACCATATTTCAAAATATAGACAATCAGAATAAGGTGCAGAGATAAAATACCAGTTTTCTCCAGACCCCATTATAACAATATTCGGGCGGCAACATCAATGGGCCTATTAGGTGGGGTCACATCCATTGACTCTTCCCCAGGACGTTCGCTGATTCGGACGAGCATTGGGGTACCAGTACGCGCAAGCTATGACACTATCAAAATATTGTTATGATATTATTACTATCCCCGCTAGTCTAATCACCCCTGCACCCTTCTTCCTCGCGGCCTCTAGGTTATTATTCCTTTTGCTCCCCCTCGTCCACTATTCACACTTTTTTATCACTCGCCGAATCCTTCAGAGACCCATCTCACAATCAACACCAGTAACCCCTTCCCCGACCATTGTCCTTCCAATTTTTCATTTTTCATTTCATCATTTCATCATTTCATCCCTTTCATCCAGTTTCCCTCCATGGGTCCCATTGATATCCCCGATATCATAGGGGTACCTCGTGATCCGTACGTCGTCTACCCTCAAAGTCGGGATTGGACGATATATGGACGGGATGGTCGCGATATATATGCTTTACACCGTTTGGTACCCGTCCCTAGCTTTATCAAGCTTCGGTTCCCTAGTCTCCCAGTTAGAGGTGGTCAGGGGGGGTATCGACTCGATGGTCCGGGAGGTTTCGTATCCTCTGGGACTTCGTCCGAAGAAATGCTTTTATATGATGAAATCCTGAACGCCTTACATCAAGTAGATATCCCTCTCGAGACCCTCCTACAGTTTGTGGATCTTCCATGGGTATCTAGTGTCATCGAGATAGTGCCAGCAGGTCCGAAATCTATGAAATACAAGATAAATTTCCTCCGAAGCCATTCATTTGAGAATAGTCTAATCTCGTACAGTGCTCTTTGCAATTCGTGGGGAGTCCCGGACCCGAGTGCTTTGATTGCTCCCTCCGAGAGGCTCAGATGCTTGGCCTATTTGAACGAGTCCGTAGCTATCGTGGCTTTTGAGAACGAGGCCGGGTGCTACATCTTCAAGACAAACGCGAACCCCCAGCTGCTCTATCAGGAGATAGAAGCGATAGTGAGACTGGACCCGCACCCAAATATCATACGGAAGCGGATGCTGGTCAGCAAAAACACAATGATCTCGAGCATGCATAAGCTTGATACAGCTTCGAAATACTTCGAACGGGAGAACATGCCCATCATCGGGTTTCTTGTTGAGTACTGTCCGGGAGGAACGCTCATGTCTGCCCTCGCTGGGGGAGAAGTGACACTCAGCGACAAGGCAAAGTGGTGCACAGGTCTGGTGTCTGCCATGACCCACATTCGTCGCACCAAACAGAAGGATGGACGTTGGGGTTTTTACGCAGATCTGAAGCCAGACAACATAGTTTTTTCAAAGAGCAGAGACCTCATTCTCATTGACTTTGAGACTAGCGGTTCTTGGACGCAGTACACTCCCCCAGAGATACTCTCTTGGCGCCAGAGAACGACGTATACAGATCCTACCCAGTCGAGGCTTGTATTTATTCGCGGGCCAAACCCCGGAGAGACCTGCATGATATGCTCCCCCCACCCGTGCCCCTTCCCCGCTGGATGCGAAGGCCTCGATGTGTTTGAAACGCACATGGATATATTCGAGTACAAAAGATCTATAACCAACATACTCGCGCGGAAAAACTCGAACAGTGTCACTCTCAATAGAAAGCCGATTCCTTTCTGGGGCTCTGCATCGGACAAAGAGCGAGAACAAGCTATGGTCTACATGATGGGCTGTATATTCTGGTGCGTCATTGAAAAGAAAAAGTGCATCAGTGAGTGCCAGGATAGAAGAGTCACCATAAATTCCACAGACATACCACCCCAAGTGAAGAAGACTGTGGAGTCATGTTTTCTGCCACCAGGCCAGAGGCCGCGCTTGGAGGACTTGGAACCTGTATTTCAGGTTTGGGAAGCGGAGGTGCTCGGTGCAGCATCGGAAGGCTCGCTGTGCCTAGAAGAGGAGCAACTACGATAGATGGGTTTATTCTCGCCTGAGAAATTCCGAATTTGTGAGTGGGGAGCACAAATTACAAGTGGGGGGAATTCTAAGTACAGGTGGGGCTGCATAAGATTCCTGCTTTGCCGAGAGATGGTTTAGGAGCTGCGTAAGGTCACTTCTTTTTGTACTCAGTGGTTAATGATTGTATTGGAGGTTTGGGGCTGGCTAATATGTGTTTTGTTTGTTGAATTTCTTTTGGTGGCATCTGCTCTGCTTTACTGCACTTGCTTCATTTGTGCTGTCCTTGTACTGCCTGTTTTCTTTGAGCGGTTATCGAACTTGAGATTGCTCGAGCCGACTCAGTCTGTTACCTGCACCATTCAACTCTGGGGTGCTTGTGGAACCAGTACTCGTACAACCAAAACCTAGATTAAAGTTTATTAATCTACGAGTTTAACACTTTACCAAAAGAACACCCAACAAATCCAAAGCATTCCGTACAGTACTCGTACTATGATACGCCCCGCCAACACCTTAGTAACCGCACCCTTCCAGAGAGCCGTCATGAACAGTCACTCGCCCACATCCAACCCCACCCCATCACCGCTCACGCAAAAGCTAAAAAGAACAACTTAAACAGGGGCTCAAAAGGCCTAGGGTCCAACTTCCTGCCAGCGCATTCCCTAATTTTGTTTTCTCCCCTTACCTCATATACTTGAATCACACCCCAACCCCCGAACCCTGCAGGACATATCGTACTGTAGGTCACTGTGATTCGCTGTGACCTGGCTCGGCTACGGAGAAGGTGGGATGGAATATGAATAAAAATAAACACGAGTTGCTGTGCGTAGCCCTACGTTATCATATCGGCTCGTGGGACAGTGTGCTGTACCACGGGGCGGAGAGAAACGCGCGCAGTGAGTCCCGCCCCACCACATCAAGTTCAGGGACCACCAAATCAACTACAGCAGCCACCCGGACCAAACTAAACTGGACATCTTCTCTCTGCCTGCCAAAACGCTCACCGCTCTCACCAGAAATCCCAAGGAAAGACCGCCTTGGCCCATTTCTCGTTGGTTCAATTGACTGACTGACTGACTGACTGAATGACTGACCGATATATAGGTCTTACTTCACGCTTTCATTCCCATTAACACCTCCGCCGCGCCAGGAAAATACAAGACTCGGGACTCCAAGGTATACATGCAGAAAAGCGAAGCGATTCTCTCTCTTTCTCTCTCCATCCTCTCTGTAAAAGGTTCAAAGAGGCTCACAAAAACCAACCCCCGGCCGGCCAACCAACTCGTCCCGCGATTTCATAACTTTTTGTTGAAGTGTCAAAAAAAATAAAAAAATACTTTCTCCATCATTTCCATGCCATGAATCCATGAAACCCATACAACAAAAAAGGGGAAAATAAGGTATACGACGCAAACCTGGATAAAAAATTGAGAATCAAACAAACGGCGATGGAAAAAGGAAAAAGAAGAAATCAGCCAACGAGAAGACAGTATGGAAACTTAGCAAGAAGTGCATGTGATTTGTGAATGGAAATATCGTGGGCGGTGCCGGAAAAAGGGGAGGGAGAGGGGAGGGGGGAAGGGGGAGAAAAAAAGAGGTCCAATCCTGCCAGCAACTATAGAATGGTACACTTCTTTTTCTTGGGCTTTCCCCCTTTCCCCTTCGATCCCCCGACCGCCATGTCCATCGCCAAGTCAAAGACCTCGTGTATACCCGTCATCTCTTTACTACTGCACTCTGCATACCTGGCTCCCATGCGCCCCGCGACATCTTCTCCCTGCTGCGCTGTGACGGGAGTCATACCATGCGTCTTCAACAACTCTATTACGTTTCGGTTCTTACGAAGGTCTGTTTTGAGTCCGACGAGAATGAGAGGTGTTGATGGGCAAAAGTGAAGGACCTCCGGATACCACTATTTGTCCAGCCTTGATTAGCCAGCTATCCCAGCCAATTGAAGCGGAGAGCGTGAGGAGCCAACATACCTTATCGAGAACATTCTCGAGCGAATGTGGAGAGTCGATAGCGAAACAAACAAACAGAACATCCGTCTCCGGATATGATAGCGGGCGCAGACGATCGTATTCCTCCTGGCCAGCTGTATCCCATAACGCCAACTCAACCGTCTTCCCACTGGCCTCGTGAAGCTTGTGCGTAATGTAATTCTCAAACACTGTAGGAACATATTTCTATTCCATCGCACGCAATCACCATCATCATCATCATTAGTACAAGGAAGAAAAAGCTATTCCAAGGGGAAGCAATATGGGACAAACCTCGGGGAAGTAGCCTTGCGAGTAAGATATTAACAGACAGGTCTTACCGCAGCCACCATCGCCAACAACAACCAGCTTTTTAGAATAGGCTGGTGTTACGCCAGGGGTGGTGATACCCGTCGAACGGGATTTTACCGATTTTACTGTAGAAGGATCCGACATCATACTGGCAGGAGTTCCACTTTATTTTTTCAAACAAGCCCCCGGAAAGAGAAAGGATATATCGTTAGCAATTGCAAATGCGATTTCGGTGGGAGATAGATCAGTGATATATGTATGTGTGCGTGCGATCGTGTTTGTAAGGAAGGACGGTGAGAACAAGAAAGGAGAAACGATGTGGGTGTGGGGGGGTGTAGCCCACTTTGTTACTGGTGGTGGTGGTGGTGGTGGTGGTACTTACATTCTGGAATGCGCGTTCGCCCAGCTGGAGGCACTCATTGTTTCCTTTCTCGGGAGGGTAAGGTTATAAAAGCTTTAGGGGTAGGTTACTTGTGTGTCGTGAATATAGAGGAAAGCTAATTCTAAGCTTTGTTTGATATCAGCACCGATGGGGAACTTGGTAGATAGGTAAAAAAGAAAATCGGGTGTAGGATGGATAGTGGGTGAAAGGGTATTTAAATAAAATATAGTCCGTGTTTTTTTTCCTTCCTTTTCTTTCCTGTTCCGCTGGTTATGATGATACTTGTGGTCGGAGGGTGAGGTAGTGGTAAGTAAGAAAGGTAACTTGTAGGGAAGTTGGGGTTTAGGAATTATATGGGAATTAAGAGAGGGTCGGAGGGAGAGTTGGGGGAGCTTATTGATGAAGCAAACAGGGTTTATCCGATCTACCAACAACAAAACAACCAAGGTAACCTCTGTTGCCCCGACAACCATTTAAGCTAGAAAGAGCCCCCCCCCTCTGATAGGGTAGCTTTAGTAGTGCTGGGAACCTTTTCGCACTTAGTAAGAACTCTGTTTCGGTGGGTAGCTTGGCGTGCATATAAACCGCCTTTTTCTGTTACATTAGTTAGACAAATACAGCCAGCTTGCGGATACCCGCGCAATAAACAACCTTTCTTTTCTACCTCAATTGGTCCTAGAACTTCCTCTTTTATTTCTTCCCTGTTCATCCAATTAGGCAATTCATCGTCAGGTCAACTCTCCACCGATTTATTGCCCGGTTTAGTAGAAGGTCACGACAACACACAGGGGTTCGGGTGCGGCTCGATCGACACACCATCCGCATTGGGAGAAAGAAGGGGGACCTCCCGACGCCTATACCTACTGGTGAATTGGGAAGGTTAGCCATCTGAACCAAGATTTTCCTCTGCGACATGCTTCTGCGGTGATTGATTGAGACCCCCCCCTCCACAATACCGGCAGGCCCTTTAACTTTGGTTCATAGCTTCCTCCTCTCTCGCGGGTGACCTATACGAGTTCCCTTTCTCCCTTTTTCCCACCAGACCAAGTTGACCGGAACGACCCCCGCACCAAAGACCGCCCGCCCGCCTTCAGCTGAAGACAGAGAGAGAGGGGGAGAGAAAGGGACGGAAGAAGAGAAAAAAAGAAAAGCCAAACTTATTTAAAGAAAAAGTCTCTCCCCCCCTGGTTCATCTCGAAACACAATATCCACAATCGTCATTTCATAATGTCATACTACGACATCGATGCTATCCTCACTGATGCCCAAGTACGCTATCCTTTGATACCCGATTACGATAAGCCCTATGGGATAAACTGAAGTGAAATGATACCCACACACACGCACACACACACACACTGAGACAAACAAACAAACAAAAATAAAAGCAACCTTAACTGACGATCTATCTCAGAAAATCCCATGTACCTTCGAAATCACAATACCAGGCCTGGGGTACCTGGAAGGCAATTCAAACACTGATGTACATAAACCCTCCTCCTCCTCTACTTCCCTCTCCCACTTCCTTCTATTTCCCCCCTTAAACAAGGAAAACAAAAAATAATTAATTAGCGAAACAGATCAAGCAAGGAACAAGAGTCGAGCTTCCCCTCTGGCTCGCCGAGATGCTCGGTGTAAGTCAACGCCTAGGCACGGAACAGAATGTCGTAACGCTAGACCTTCCACCGGCGTTAGCTCCCAGAGTACAGAATGCCCTCAAGGCAAATCCTTGCACGGTCGACTTGAGATCCCTAGCGTCGCATTACTACTCTCTTGGTGAGCGGATATTGGGATTGTTGGAGGAGGACGAGTTGGTTGATATTCTCTCCGAGGTAAGCCAATTCACGACCGGCGGAGGAGGAGGAGGGACGAGGATGGTTTGAGACAGGGCAGGACAGGACAGGACAGGCTGACGATAAACAGACATTCAAAAAGCGAGCAGCAGAAATAGCAGATCATGCTCACAACCCGCAAGGCGTCATCAGCAGCGGCGGTGAATTCTTGAAAGGTCTTGACGAGAACGAACGACAGCGTACCCCTCCCCCCTCATCCCCCCATCCATCCATTCATTCATCCAATCCACCAGCTAACTCCAAAGTAACCAGTCTTCAAAACCTCTCACGAATCTGCGAAAGCAATCCGCGCTTTCCTCTCGGACCGTAGCAATACCAAAAAATAAAATAATAATAGAAATAGCAGTCCCTCCCCCCATTTGTTTGCTTTATTCACCTATTTACTTGCATCACATATCCACATGTAATCCCTCGCCCCCCCTCCTTCCCCAATGGCCTCACCCACCCATGCGTGTGTCCTCCCCCTCCCCCGCGTCCTCAGTTTTTGGCTCATCCGGGCTCTTTCCCATGACCCCCTCGAATTGTGACCACAACGCTTCGACACTCTCGAACTCTTTCCCAACCTATGCACCCAGTGATAAAACGTTAGCCCACCAACCCACTACCGGTAGAGCGCGAGCACAGCAGAGCACGTGAGAGGAATCCGGCGGAGAAGCCACGCAAGAAAAAGAAAAGAAAAGAAAAAAAGTCAACATCCGCCAAGACATTTTGCACAGCTCATTCCTTGTATCTACTCAAGATCAGGAAGAAGAGGGATTCTAGTAGAGGAACGGGGGGGGGGAATATATACAGCAACGACGCCTTCGAGACTTCTGTTGAGATGGTTCATGTTCATGAGAACGTGTTCGAGAGAGAGTGCGATTTCGCTGATTAGTTGGTCGCGTTGTACTATTTAGATTAGTTAGGATACTCCCATCATCTTGGGTGGATGGATAGATGGATGGATGGATAGATGGCCTACGTTCGAAGAAAGACTTTTCGGCGGACATGTTTGATCGCTTTGTTGGTTGTGGATGTATTGTATGCTGCACTGCACCAGGTCACTGTGGATAAATTGGCTTGGAAAGTCTGGGGGTGGTTGACGGTAGACTTGGTAAAAACTACCAGTGTCCTGGTTCAAAATTTAATCATACGGGTAGATAAGATACCATACGGACCGTCTCAAATGAGTAAGAGGGCAAGTTAAATTCCACGCACATCTCCGGAACCCCGACGAATCCAACACCAGCCACCAGCGACGACAAAAAAAAAAAAAGCACAAAGACACGCGTACAGATGGATGGAGTAAATAGCTATATAGATAGATAGATAGATAGATAGACAGACAGATAGGCATCGGTATACAGCCATGTGGAGGGTGAAAAAAGGGGGAAAAGTCTTGGGTGAATATAAAACAAAGAAATGGTAAAAGTTGAGGTTTAATAAGTGAAAAAAGTATTCCCCCACCCCTCTTTCCTTACACCTTGGCGGACACAAGGGAGGGGGAGTAGTAGAAGTAGGTACGGAAATGAAAGTATGAAGAAAGAAAAAGAAAGCGCAAACACCTACAAGGTATGAACGTCCGTCCGTCCCATCCATCCACCCATCCATCCAGAACAGTGTTGAAAAGAAAAAAACGATGGCTTTTTATATAGCAAAAAAAACAGCAAAGAGAAATTGGTATTTCACGCGTCAAAGAGGAAGAGGAAACACAAATGAAGAGCGAGTCATCAATCAAAGTCAAAATCACTTTCATCCACCCATAAGCCCAGAGGTATAACAAGAAATTGACAAAAACGTCAGAGATAGAAGGAAAATAGGAAGAGGGGGGGGTATATAGAGGCAGGAAAAGTAAGAAACACGAAAAAAAAGAGGCTAGCTTGGTTAACTGATGAAGCTGAGAGAGAGAGGTCTCATTAGTGAGATTCCCAGAATCAGTTTGATGAGAAAATGATATTACAGGAGCTTGTGAAAAAACGAGATAAAAACTAAAAGCAAGCGAAAGATCGCTTGTTCTTCTTCGCTATATCACGCATCCTGACTTCTAGCTGTTCCCGAGCCAACTCGGCTTTCTTCCGCGCGAGCCGCTCCTCTTCGACGGCCTGCATGGAGTACCTGCTTGTTTGTGATTCGTTCCGGGCGCGGTCGAGCTCCTGTTGGACCTGGGAGGCCTTGGTCTGGAAACTGTCACGGTCCGATCGTAGCGACTTCATCTTGTTCTCGCAATCGGTAAGTGCCTCCTCGAGCGTTATTGTTAGGGCCTTCTCTGCCTGGAGCTGCTTCTCGAGAGTCTTGATCCGCGCCTCTTGGTCCTCCATATGGGCAACAACGTAGTCTTTGCTGGGACGTCTGGACATGCTTGGTGTCGGCGGGGGTGGGATCGAGCCAGGAACGGGTGAAGCTGCATTGGCTGGTAGGGGAGGGAGGGGAATTGCTGGAGGCGGAGATGGCAGTGAGGCCGTGGAAGTGCTCTTTCGGAGATTGCTGTTGGAAGAGGTCGAGTTGGATCGTTGAGCGCGTGCTCCACCCAATCCCTGGAGCTCCATCTGAACCTCCGCAAGTTTCGTCTGATATTACAGTTAGCCATCCTATAATTCCACATTCCCATACCAAATTGACTCACCTGAAGGCTTGCAACCTCATCGGTCAAGCTCTCGATAAGCTGTTGAGACTCCGTATTTTTTCCCGCAGATTCCGCCATCAAAGCCTTCTTCTCCTGCTGGAGATGTTCATATTGGGCGGTGATATTAGCCAACTTCGTCGTGCTCTCCTGGTTCAGGTCGAAGGATTCTGCGAGTTGCTGTTCAAGGTCTTCGAGCAACTTGGCGTGCTTAGCCTCCTTCTTAGACAGCTTCTCAATTTCGTTGTCGGTCTGCTTGTGAAGCTCCCGGAGCTCTGAGATCGTGTCAAGATGCTTCTTGATGGTAGCCTTGCTCCCTTCCATCTCAGTTTCAAGAGCTTTGACGGCGGCAGCATGTCGAGCAGCCTCCTCTAGTGCCTTCGACTTATCGCCCTCAAGGGTTCCAATGAGCGACTTAGCCTCGGCATGGGTAGCCTGGAGTTTAGTAAGATTGGCAACATGTTCCAGAATAGCGCCCTTGCTCTCCTCAAGCTTGGTTCGGATGGTCTGATGAAGCTCCTCGTGCTTAGCATTAGTAGCAGCAATTTCCTCGGATGCACGTGCCTCTGCCTCTTTGAGGGCAAGAACGGCCGCCTCCTCCTTCCGCTGGAGAGCCTCGACCTGGTCAATGGCATCTTGGTAGGATGCTTCGAGCTTGGCAAGACGGGCCTGTTGGTCCTCGATAACTTCCCTGTGTTGAGCAATGGTTTGTTCAAGTTCTTTCGCCGACGCCTCTTGTTTTCGGGCCTCCTCAATGGCCGATTCAGAGGCGTTTGAAGTCTGAGAAAGCTGGTTATGGATCTGTTCACGGGTGGCAGCATGGGTCTTCTCAAGTTCGGCAACCCGTGCGAGCTGAGAGTCGATAGTGGCCTTGTTCTCGGTGACAATCTTTTGAAGCATCTCAACACGTTCTTGGTGTTGAACCTTCTCCTCTTGGACTGCTACCTTGAGAGCCCTTTCGGCTTCGACAACCTCCTTGCTTCTAGCCAACTCAGTCTCAAGCTCCTGGACGGTAGTAGCAAGAGCATTCTTAGAGCGATTGATTGTCTCGAGGGTGGCGTCATGACTTTGTCGCGTATCCACAATTTCCCTCTGAAGATCAGATATCCGCTGGGACTTCTCGGCATTCAAGGTCTTCTCTTTGGTTAACTCAATGAGGAGTTCCTCCACATCACTGGTTGATTCGCCTGATTGCGTCGACAATTCGCGATGAGCGATGGCTAAATCACTCTCACGAATTGCAAGCAGCTCTCGCGTGCTGCTGAGCTCGGCCTGTGTCTCTTCTATGCGTCGTTCCATAACCGCAACGACTGAGATATCCATTGGCGAAGTAGATATACTAGATCGTTCTCTGGCCAACCCGTTGATGATAGCAGACTTGACGTCCATCTCCTTCCTCAACGATGCAATCTCAGTCTCCAATTCCGAAATACGGTCTGAGCGGGCCGTAAGCTCCTTGAGGGCAGCGTCAATATTGAGCTCAAAGTTCTCCAGGATGCCCGGATCGTCCTTAAAGTTCTCAACTGCAATCCTATGAAGATTGTCAAAAGACCGGCGAGCACGGTCCAGAATAGCCAAGCTCTGGCTAGATTTTCGTCGAAGAATATGAGCACCAGACGGTGAAATGACGCCGGCAACTCTCTCCCTGTGTCGGAGCTCAGAAAGTTGATCTAGAGTCTGCTTCAACTGTAAGTGAAGGAGATCGTGCTCCTCCTCCTGTGTTTTAAGGGCCTCTCCCATTTGGATCTTGACACTTTCCAACTCTCTAGCTAAAGCCTCCTCTCTCTCCTGGCTGATCTTCCTTTGCATCTCCAACTCTCCCTTGATACGCTGCGCTTCGCTGTCGATACTCACTGGGGAGATAGGCGAATCCCCAACCAAGGATAATTCCGAAGATAGCGAAAACGAGGATGAGTCTTGGTCCTCGGCTTTTAAATCGCTCACCCTCGCGCCTACTAAAAAAGAGGTGGGTCGTGGGTTGGGTGATGGCGGAGGCGAGGTACCCTGTGAAGGGGCAGCCTGGTGTCGGGCCTCATCGAGACGATCCTGAAGAGCGGCGAGATCACGGAGCGCTGCCTCGTAATTGGCAGACATTTGATCATAGTTATTGATAGTTGCTTCGTGTTCGACTTTGAGATCAATAAGCTCCTGCTGTACGGACTCCAGTTTGTCGGCAACAAATTGAGACTGAGCCGGGCTTTGGAGAGGATACTCGGTCTGAGGCGAGTCATCGAGCGTGATCGAAGGAATCACCTTTCCTGGCGCGGGCTGTGAGATATGATCGCCAGTCCCAGGGGCAGTTGACCCGGGCGCTCCCTCACTAGGATCCACAAAATCATCACCATTAACCGACTCGGGAACCTCAACAAGAGTGTCATCACTATGAGGTCTTGCACGGCCGTTCCTTGTTTTCTCGGGCGCCTCTACAACCTTATCCACTAGCTTCTCTTCCTTTTGCGCATTCATTGAGTCAAGCTCATATAGGAGGCCATCAAGCTTTCCCAGACTTCGTTGACGGTCCACAACATGTTCAAGTCTGTCAATCTCCCTCTGCATAAGCTCCATATCCTGATCTGCCTCCGCTAATCGTTCTTCCAAAGTCGAAATGTAATCCTCACAACCTGCCTCATTCTCTCGTATCCGCGCAATTTCTTTTCGTAATTCGGCAACGATAGCCGCGTTTTTCTCTTCCCCAGATGTATGGCTATCCAACTTGGTCTCCAAATCGTGGAGGTAATTTTCAGTGCTCGACTCACGATCCATCAGCTTCTGGACACGTGCATGGAGTTGTTGGTTAACAGTCTCGATGTATGCAAGTTTGGTCTCCTTCTCCAAAAGGCAACACTCGTTGGCTGACAATAGGCCCCGAGTGCTAGACAGTGATGCTTCGAGACTCTGAATCGTTTTCTCATATTCTGAAAAAATTAGCACATTACTAATAGGCAGATATATATCACTCACCTAAAACAACCTGCTCCACCGCAACTGATAGCGAATTCGACCTCGCAAGCCTATCCTCCGCACTATCTGTGTAATCATTAGGTTGCGCAGAGAGTTCTTGTGTATCCCGGACCTTGGTGATCTCCGATATAAGCTTCGCATGACGCTGGCTTAAAGCACCATAATTCTCCTGGAGATCCAAGAGCTGGTTTTGGAGCTCCATCTCCCTCTCCTTATCGCTTGATCGCTCCGAGCGGGTTTGACCTCCGCTGCTAGCCCCACTGCTGGATTCCGAGTGATTGTTTAGTTGGTCTCTAAGAAAAGCAATTTCGGCCCTGAGACGCTCTATAAGGGCTTTCATGTCGCCGTCATCCGAAACTTGTTGTATCCTGGGCTTGCTTTGGATGGCCCGGGCACGTTGAGCATACTAAGGGGCAAATATCAGCAGGGTACGAGCAGGATATTAATATACGCGGACACACACCTGAACAGTATTCAATGTTTCACTCAAATGGAATTCGGCAGGGGTAACGCAGGCGATCATATAGGTAATCGCATTGCCGCCCAAGGAGTCTTGCAGGAGACGGGTAAGTTTGGAATCACGGTACGAGACATGTGATCCTGCTTGGCGTGACGAAAGCTGTGAAATAACCTTCCCTAGACTTGCCAAACCTGCATTGATCGATATACCTTCCTTTGCTCGATCACCTTGGGCCAGGGTATTCTATTACACAAAGATTGTTAATTGGCTTCCTCCCGAATGTAAATGTCAGGGGCGAGCTTACTTTTAACCGCTCACTACCAGCTAAATCGACGAAGTGCATTTTACTGTCAACCGTCACATACCCCTCCTGCCCAAGCATTTCTGTGGGCATCGAAAACCGCTTCTCATCCTTGCTTGTGGGACCTTTGGGCTTCCGTTGTACAAGATTCAGGCTAAAAACCGCATGTGAACGAGAGGACTTGGCGTTAATAGCTGTTGCGTCCGTCTGCCGAATAGAGGACCCAAAATTCAAAGCTCCAAGTAAATCATCAACCGTATTTATAGTGACCTGATGTAGCCCAGTCAAGAGGATCCTTCCCTTTGTATCTTCTCGAATGGTAATTGGGACTCGTTCATCCGGCCTCGTGCCCTCAGGCAACAGTAGATCCCTCAACTGTTCGTTATATATCTATGTGTTACGATATTAGCACGTGCTTAACGACAGAAATGCCATCCCCGTCCAACACACCTCAACGTAGCTAGCTTTCATCGTCCAGCCCTTATCCGCGGCTGGCCTTATTAATTGCGATATAGGGATGGAATATCTCGCTGGCGCTCTCAGGCCCGAGCTAGAATTTCGAGGATTTGGAGCGCCGCCTCCAAGCCTCTCGAAAAGAGCCGCAGCAGCCCTTGGAATTACCCCTGAAACACTATTGTCAGACAACCCCCCACACCGGAAAAAGGGACCGGTTCAAAAGAAAGGAGAAAAATGGTAAAAATTATTGTCGCGCAGTGGAAAGGAACATACCCATAACTTTAATGTCGCTCTGCTCATCAGGACCCGAAGTCCCCATAGTGTATGACTTTCCAGCGCCTGACTGACCATAGGCCAGCAGCGAAACATTGTAACCTTGAACAAACGCGTTCACGCTCTCCTCCAAGTAGTCCCAAACACCGTTTTGGTCTACTTCTTGTCCGAACACCCTGTCAAACACGAATATCTTCCTTCCCTGAGGACTATCCACAGCAAGACTTGTCGGGCTCGTAACATGTACCATTCCCCTCTGGAACCGTTGTGGTATCAAATCGAAGCCGGGATCGGTCGAGCGGAGTGGTGGTCGCACGCGGACAGCTGTATAAAGCCGTTTTAGCATTTGACATAAGGCCCATAATCGCGTCATGAAAAGCTCCCCACGCATGAGATAAGGCTGACACCGCCCAAAGTTCGTGACGGTTTCCAATTGAACATAGTTCATGTGATGAAGATATCAGGATTGACTCGGAAGAAGACTGCACTCACCAACTTTTACTGAAGTTCTAGCGTCCTCATCAGATGATCTACTTCCCCCCGCCTTACTACTCATGCTCAGACGACTTGAGCTTCGAGCCGGTCGTATAGCAGCGCTCATGGGTCGAGCACCATTGAAGGAAGGGGAAGCGGGAGACGTTGGAGTCCCCACCATCTTCCGCGCCTAGAAGGTAAGGAAAGAAAAAAAGAAGGAAAAGAAAAGGATCGTGAAGAAGCCCAATCGTCGCAATGCGCGAAAAGAAAATATTTCCCCGGCAAGATAATAATAGGTAAAAGCGTGCAGTCGAGTGATTTTTTTGATTTTTTTGATTTTTTTTATATTTCTTCCCTTAGGTGGAAAGGGGCGGTGGGTTGTCGAAAGAGGGTTATCCGGGATGATTATTGACTTCTGGCTTTCCGAAGGGATGATGCTAAAGGAAGTTCTTAGGCCAGCATAGAGAGATTTTCCACGTTCACCCCCACAGGTTCGCTGGATACCGTAGTGATGGTAGGTAGTAGTAGTAGTAGTAGTAGTAGTAGTAGTAGTAGTAGTAGTAGTTGGTAAGAAGGAGAAAGCGAGAGAGAGCAAGTTTGCGGCAAGGTAGGTTGACCGTACGAAATAAGAGAAAAAGAAAAAAGAAAAAAGAAAAACAATAGCAGTAGGTAGGCAGACAGTGAGAGGATTGGCAAAAAGAGAGAGAAGGAGGAGGGCTGAGGAAGGGTCCCAGACGATACCAGGGAAAGCAGAGAGTCCTGGCTTTGACAGTCGGCACCGAACACCCAAGGTAAACGAGGGATGTGTTAAGTGAGACCCTGAAAACAAAAAAAAGTTGAGAGAAAGTTGCAGCCCGTGCCCGTGAAGGGAGAGAGACTCCAAGAAGTACTGTGGAAGGGCAAGGGAAAGGGGGTTTTGGGTTAGCCCTGGATAGAAGAAGTGTTTAAAGATCAGGTCCTGCACCTTCTCCTTCCCCAGCTTCAGCTTCACAGATACACCACTCACTTGACAAAGGAGAATTGAGCTTGTGGTTGTCCAGGGTCACAGAGGATTATAATGAGCGTAGTACAAACAATAGATATTGCGCACCCGCAAGGCCAATCCCATACAAGTATTATTACAAGCCTTACCCTGACTTCTCCCTTCTAGGATGGATGGAGTCTTGGAATATAGTACTAGTGCTCCACCACGCGATAATAAGTGAGTGGGAGAGGGGCGAAGGAACAAACGAGAGGTGTGTGTGTGTGTGTGTGTATGGGCAAGGCGGGTAAGAGTGCGATTTGATTATCCAGGATACCCTACAGGACGACGACCACCACAAGAAGCGTTTGTTCGGGGCGTCCGAAAGTATGTATGGTACTCGAGCACGGTAGGATGTATGTACTCGAGTATGCACCGACGTGTGTCGGCACGAGTATGTAGGTAGGCGTAGGGGAGTGCAAAGGAAAAAAAAAATAGATATCTCGTCCCCTCCAGTCAACCACAGAACCCCACACGAACGAGAGAGGTCAGCCAAGAGGAAGGAAAGGAAGAAAAGGAAGCAACTACGGACTGCTGCACGGAAGATGCCTACTTTTCGTAAGCAGTGCGACCGACACCCAGAAGAGGGAGACCCGACAAGGGGGAAATGGGGAACTAAGGTATGACAAGGCGAAGGAGAGAGGGGGAGAGAGAGAGAGAGAGAGAGAGAGGGAAAAAAACAAGAGAAAAACAAGAGAAAAAGAAAAAGGAAATGAAAGTAATGCCAAGACGAATAGTTCCCAACCTGCCCTTCCTTCGCCATCCCTTCCTTCCTTCCTTCTTCCTTCTTTCCCTTCCCAGCTAGAGGAAACAAATCTCAAGAGAAGGTACGGTATGGTATGTACGTGTACTTATAGTGACTCGGCCAACAGAACGAGATCCCATGTCTATGGATATGGTACCGAGCACTACCAAGAAGAATATAGTCCCATCGCCGGCGCCGTCGCCTAACATCTTTTTTGTGGAGTAAACTCAACTCACAGCGTAATTTTTTTTATCGGTAAACCATCACAGAGCTGGCTGCATGCATGAGGCGGCGGTACTCGAGTATTATATTACTGGGGGGAAACTTCCTGGACCACAACAACTCCCCGAATCCCATACTGTACTCGTACAAGCATGACGGGCCCAAAACCAGAAGCTTTTCAGATGAGCTCTGGTATGGGTATGGGAGAAGGCAGGATCCAAAAACCTTACTCTACAATGACACCCAAAAAAGGGGTTGGAGGGAGGCAGGAAGCTAAGGGGAAGGGGATGGGGGTGGCATTACCAAGCGAGTCGTCAACCATTCAAAAGGGAGAGACAATCACAACAGGTAAAAGCCAGATGCAGAGAAAATCCAACAACCATGAAAAAGAGCTAGGCCAAACCCAGTCTAGCCATCGCCCGATCGCCCGCACTCGGTTATCCCTCCTGCCCCTCGCACCGCACCGGGCAGGAAAATAAAACAAGGGACCAGAGACAAGGGAGGGCAGAGAAAAGGGGAAGAAGGAAGAAGAAAAAAGAAAAGAAAAGGGGTGGTGATAAGTGGTGGACCCCTAGCTAAAGCAGGCAAAGCGCCGTTTGCCCGGGATCACTTTCGCTTTAGTCCAAGTCACTGCTACTGTACCTAAACACCACACCCGAAAAACGAGTCCTTCATGGTATCATATGGTGGAAGGTATCATACTCTCCACCAAGATGCGTACAGTACAGTACAGCACTGCGAGTCCCTCTCTCTCTCTCGGTTCACGATATCCTACTCTAGTGCTGTAGATCACAAACGGTTTTCCTAAGCTTGTATCGTCTTTCCTCGCGCTTCTGCTTTTCTTCCCTCCTCCTCCTTACCATGTTTCCTATCATACATACCGGCACAATTGACTTACTGTATTGCTTATCAGTCACTGCCACTCCTTCTTAATCCTCCCCTTACACGGCTCTTCTCCTTTTACTTTTCTACCCCACCCCACCCCACTCCACTCCACTCCACTCCACTCCACTCCACTCCACGCAGATACACCCACTTTCTCACTTGCCGTATTGTAAACTTCTCAAGAGCTGCAAGAGGGAGAACTCAGTCTCTGAATTTTTCCCACTCCAAGGTCTTGGTTCTGCAACATCATCACTCACCAGGCGCCGCACTATGGATTCTTAGATTCGGTACCGGCTCGCCAAGTATGATACTAATTAAACAGACAAACTCTAGAAGAAAAAAAATGAAGGGAAAAAAAAGAAAACGAAAAATATAATAAGACCCTATTTGACACGCCACCAGAATAGTATGCCATTTTTCCTTGAAACCTAGTTTAGCTTTTTTTTGCTAAAACTCAAATTCTCAAACAGATCAGATCAGGTGGGAGGAGGCCTGCAACCCGAACTATGATACAATCAAAAAAAACGGCAGAATGTTGCAACATTTCATTTGCAACAAAAATGCCAAAAAATGTCTTTTCTCGCGTGCCAAATACGGTAAGGCCTTAGCCATCGTGGCTAAAACATGTGGCCAACCGGGGCCTTCCAGCAACGATAGTATCATCCCACCCCGCGGAGGAGGAAAGGAGAAAAGTCGCATCTCGTTACGGAACGCCAAGGGTTCAGTATTGTGGGGGACTTTTCGTTCGTTATAACGAGGTCTCCCGGTATGCGAGCAGGGGTGAAAAGTCCCAAAAGATTCATTCGTAATCGCTAGGTTCCCGTATATAAAGAGTTCCATTATAACGGTGCGACTGTAATCAGATTAGCCTGACTGAGATACGCTCCCCCTCCCTCCCCGCCGGGACAGAAAAACCCCGGCACCAGCCCCATGTACGAGTAGATACTGCAAATATGCACTAAGGGATGCAGGGGAAACTAAAACCTTGACATGGTCATCTTGAGATTCTTACTACAATACAGTACACCCCATGCATATATACGCACAAAACTACTACAAACAACACAACTGGGAGGAGGGAAAGAAAAGTATATGATAGGATGATACGAGTATAATATAAAAAAATAGCTGGGGGGTGGTCGAGGGCACCGGTAATTGGATGGATGATATAAGAGATGAAAGAGAAATTGGAAGAAAGGCTTTTTCGTCGACATTCGGAAAACAAAAGGAAGAAAGAGAGAAAAGAGAGAAGAGGAGATATATGATGGCTTCACGATCTAACCCAACACTTCCGACAAGTCTACCACGCGTGAACCGGTGACTAGCCTATGCAGACAGAAGAAAAGTTGAGGGGAGCTTTTATGGCTGAAGAAACGGAAGCTCTAGATCCTGCATGCTGTAGCGGATGACAAAGGTAAGAAAGAGAGAGAAAGAAAGTTATGACAAGTTGGAGACACAAATTACAAGTGGAAAAGGGTATATACGACAAGAAACCACACCTACAAAGAAATGAGAAAGGTGGGAGAAATAGAAAAAACAACCATCACAAGACTACAGCGCTCTGAACAACCATCCTTCAATCCCTGGACTGAGCCAAACAACAAATCTCGCCCAAGAACTCAGGTCACCGGCAAGAAAAAATGACGAAAAATGCTTCAACAAAAAGAAAAATGAGTCAATGAACAAACGTAAGCCCTTATTGTATACCACACCATAGAGTCGCCATCTACTTATACATCACTACTCCACACATGCTCATAAAAACACCAATCTAAGCAGTTCCGAAAGCCGAAACTCTAGCCCCAGCGCGGTTGATGATACCTTCAGTGTTCTTGATGGCGGTTTCCTTTTGATCACCCTCGAGTGAGATATGCTGAGACATACCATCATCGCCACTTAGCCCAGTGTCGTCCGCCTCAGCAATTTTGGTGGGAACGTCGAGATCTTGGTATTGTATTGATAGACGCTCGGGAGACTGCGTAGATGCCATCGACATGGCAGTCGAAGAGCGATGATGGACGAGGTCAGGAGTAGGGGGTATGGATGACAGTGCGTCATTGGGACTGAGGAGGCTAGCATCGTCATGAATTTCTCGTTCATGGGTACCCGATGTTGACTCCCTATCTTCCTCCTCCTCCTCTTCCTGCTCCGAATCTGAGTTAGGGTGTTCGTGAGCTGCAACTTGAGCCAAGTGAAGGCCTTTGACAGCAGCAGCGCACTGCTCCGAGATGTTACGGATGATGTCCGCAATCGCATCAGTCTTGTCACGCAGATGACGGTCCGCAACATCAGCGACACTACCCTGAGAAAATCGCTTCATGGATAATGGACTACTAAAGAAACGCCTCTCCATGTCGGGATTCACATCCTCGACATCCAACCCCCTGGCATCAACCGTGCTTGCGCGGGATGCTGCCCTGGAAGACGCGCGAGAAGAGCGCCTGGAAGCTAGTGGAGTGGGCCTTACTGTTGCCTGACCCTTATCAATATCATCCTCCGAGGGATAGCCTTCTTCGATATATCCTTGAACCTCTGGTGCATCGCTGAGGGAGCGCACAATATGCTCCATATGATGAGCTTGGCCATCGATAAGAGCACGAAGGTGAATGACCACACGCTGAGCCTCATCCCGCTGCCGAAGAATGGTCTCGTTGGTCTCCTGTAAGGCAGATAGGTGTTTCTTGTTCCGCTTCCTCTCACGCTCCAACTCTTCGGCGATTTCCTGTTGCATGACCAATGCCTCGAGGGCGTCATCACGTTGCTTCTCAGTTCCAGCCAAACGCATGGTAAGACTAGCGGAGTCGGCCTTTTGTTGGTCAATGAGGTTGATAAGCCTACGGTTCTCCTTCTTGTGCGTCTCAATTTTGGCCTTGAGTTCTTGAGCTTCTTTCGTAAGCTGTGCAGCGAACGCTTGGAATTTCTCAAACTATTACTTGTCAGCAAAATATACGGAAGGGGGGGTATTAAGAATGTATACTTGTTGTTTCCAACTCTCGACTTCCTCCAGGAGAAAGTTATTCCTCTTAGTGACCTTCTGGAGCTCGGTGTCCATACGCCCCTTGAGATTGATGAAATCTTGCCACGCCTCCATAGCATCACGGGAATATTGGTTCCTCTCCCGGACAATCTCATTAAGATGGCGCATTGAAACCTTGGTCATCAAGGGCTTCTTTATGGACCCCCCGAAAATGGCCTTAATACCAGTATTGCGTCCCATCTTCTCGCACACATGATCAAGGACAGACATAATGCTATCCTGGTCCCACCATTCTGGATCTTGAATGCTTTCCACTTCTCCACGCATCACGATAATTTGGCCGGCGGGCACAAGCTTACCTCCTGCATATGCAGATCGAAGATGGGTTGGTACACCACTAATCGCAACCTCACCACGAAGGGCTTGTGTCAAGCGTGAAATAAGCTTATTGCGCTGCCCAGTAGAGAGCGCTGTTGGAGGGGAGGATGTCATGACAAAATTTCTATCCAAATCCACGACAAGGGCCTACATTTACTTTAGTACACTTCCAGACAATGAAAACAACCTTGACACTTACATCACTTGGAGCCGTGAAAAGGCTTCGACACTCAGCAGTGAATCCTAGAATATATGGTCCGGGCTCGGTAACTAAGGCCTTTGCATGACGTGCGTGGACTACCGGAACATATAGCCCACTCCACTCATAAACCCGAACGCAGAAACGAATGGTCTCCGCTGCGACAGTAAGCATCGCAGGGTAATGGCTAACAAAAATTACACGGCGCGTCGGTGAAAGTGCAGCCTCAATTACACCAATAATATTGGGAATTGACAAACAGCTGAAAAGAGGCCACATTGAAAACTGCCGCAGTTACTTAACTCTGATTTCATGTTTAAAAATGTGTGGAAAGGCCCTTACATTTTGAAACCCGGTTGGAGAAGAAGGAAATTGATAACAGAGGGCATAATCCTTCATATCAATTCGGACCAGATCGTTAAGACGTGGTGCAGGAAAACTCAAGATTCGCGAAACCTCCCTGCATATTAAGATCAGCATGTGGATCTAAGATAGAATAGCTATAATGGCAACTTACTCAGCGTGAAACAGATTTGTAGCCTTGTTCCAGTGAATCCACATTCCCCGTAGATAGTCTCCGAGAAGATTGAACAATGGATACCTAGACAAGAAACTCAAAGCATAAGGAATCCAATAGGTCTCATCAGGAGTATCATAGTAGTCTGGTTCGTTCCTCTTCCGAAGGTCACGAATTGTCTCCGCACGCTTTTCATCCGCCCTGGACCAGACCCGAAGCGCAATTCCGTAAAGCGTTTGGGATGAATCCTGTTGCAAAACAAATGTATGGTGTACACAATGTGGCTGCGTACGTCCCGTACAGATCTCCACATCATGAGGGAAGCAAGCCTAGCACAAGAATGTTAGGCAAAATATCTCGAAACAACTTTTTGTTTATGCTTCTCCTATAAAGCTTACCCGCATAGCCGCGTGAAGAGCACGGGCGATATCATTGTCCTGCTCCAATCGAGGACTGCTTCCAAGAATCTCTGGAAGCCAGAACTGGTTGACAGCACCCTTAATATGGGTGATCTTCCCTTGAGCCGGAGGTGGAGCCTTAACCCACTGAGAAGGTTCCCGACCCACTCCACAAACAAGATAAGCATGCGTGAGGGTCTTTGGAGTCCTCTGTTGCATCTTGATGTTCAAGGTGGAGGGAATTGGCTGTGTGATCCGACTGTGCAAAGACGAGGTCCTGCTGGGGATAGGTAGAGGATTATCATTCGCATCCCGGGTGCCAGGACGGTCAGAAGTCCTTGGACGATTGAAGGAAGGCTGGTTGCGAAGTGATTGAGGCATCGTTAAATGAAAAGCCGAGATTCGGAATACACAAGCGTCGAAGCAAAGTAAAGCAGGTCGAGCCTAGTCAGGCGGGTTGAAGGAAGAAAAGGGACTATATGAAGATATCGTAGAACAAGCGACTGGAAGGAACGTGAAAAGACAGTACGTTAGTTGGAGGTCGAAGGGTCGCCAGAAGCCGGAAACGCTGAAGGTAAACAAGCGTCCCTGGTGGCCAGACACAAATGGGGAGGAAGAATGGCAACGGGTGGTGAAGGAGAGACAGACGCGGGTGGAGAGGAAGGGAAAGGAGAAGAGAGGGAGAGGGATTGCCGGGGGGTGGGTGCGTCGGAGAGGGTGTGAGTGAGGGTGGACCCTTAACCTTGAACCACCACGCGCACTGCTTGCCCTCCAAAAGTGGGAAAGGCCGATGCACGAGAGAAGCACTGGAGATAATTTAGCGGTCAACAGGCTGAGCAGGAGTGGCTAGAGCACCTATACGAGGGATTCAAGGGAGGTTGTGAACAATAATGTCACTATCATGCTCGAGTGCCGGTACTTTAGTCGCAGAGCTGCTGGCCAATGTATCTTGCCCTGTTTCCTCAACCATGACATTTGAAGGATCGAGGGAGAAGGAGAAGGAGAAGCTCTCCACCCCCCTTCCCATCCCTCATTTTTTTTGATTTCTTTGGCTTAGCCATTTTTCTTTTTCTTTCCTTCTTTTTTTTTCCCCTTGCGTTTGCTTCCCCATGATGAAAAGCAGGGTGGATAGGTGGATGGACGGATGGTGCCTGTCGCCGCCGCCGCGCCCAGAAGTACTCTGCAGTCTGGAGAGGACGCATGGGAAGGGAGCGTGGATCTGAGAGTTTCTTTTTTTCCCGTTTCCCTTCCCCCGTTCAAAGTATGCCTGCATTAAGCCCGCATGAGATGACCACCCCCTTGTCCATCCATCCACTCTCCATCTGGTCCCGCCCAACTGCCTGCTTCCATAATGCATTGCGATTGCCTTCTCCCTAAGTCTCTTTCAACGGCCTACTTGCACTCGAGTGCTAGTACTGTGCAAGTACTTCAGTATCATACAGTAAGGTCTACCAATGCCTCACTGAGGGGTTTTTTTGTCTTTCCCATATTCATTCCTTGCTCTCCATAGACCCCCCCATCTTATGAGATCCACGGATTTTGCTTCCCGGCAGCGCAGGGCGCATCTCTCCACTGGCCGAACCCGAGTCTGTTGGTAAAACCTTCCCCCTTTTTTCCTGTTTGAGAGGGCACGAGTACTTTAATTATGTACCCAGCTCGAGCCTGCTCTCCTGACAACAACTGGGCTAGGTCCCAAACTGGGGGCCCGCTCTCGTCACCCCAAATCGGCTCGATCACTACCGTGAAATCGTCTGTGGGCCCTGCGTTGACACAATCTGCTATGGTGAATGCTGAAGGATGAATAAGAGGACGCCCGAAACGGCTATTTTTGACTCAACCCTGTGATGGTCATCCCGTAAAAATTTGTGCTCGAGTACGGTATGATACAATGGACCACAAAAAAAAGACTAGAGAGAGACCTGTGTGATGAAGCGAGGATTGATCGACATCACCAACCCACCATAGAGAGCCCAGTATCACACAAGCAGAGTGCAGCATGTTTTATGCTGTGCTGACGGATAGTCTGACCATGGGAGCACCAAAAGCTCATGAAACGATAGCTTTCAGATCGACCTTCATTTGCTCCCTCATATTCGCCACACTCAGCTTAAGCCAAACCGGCTAGAGCTCCGAATATTATCCGGCTAAACTACTCGTAGAGCACTGCAGTACTAACGCCGCGCTCCCCGAGAACCCATTCGGTACTCGCTACCGGTATTAACCTTCCTAACAAACATCGACTAACGTTGGCAAAAATTGTCTGCTCGAGAATGATACCTCCCGCCTGTTTGTCACAGGTTGCAACGGAGAAATATTTTACCGCTCCAAAATAACTCAGCCTCCCACAGCCATAATACCGGTGCCGGCAACTGACCTCATAACTATAACTCAAGGTTTATAGGCCAGTTAATTCCATCGCGAAGGCTTCGGGAACCATGCGCCACGGTAAACTGAGGATAAAGGGATCCAGGCTGTCATGCGATTCTATCGTACCGGCACTGGCGCCATCGCAACCTATGAGCACCTGGCTGGCCGGCAGTTTACATCATAAAGTACCCAGACACCCAGGTATCGATTAGTGCCTGTCCTGGCGCCAAGACATGCGAATACTTCATAAATTGCCAAGCATGCTCCCTTCTAGCACAGGGAAGGGCACAAGGTACAGTATCCTAACCAAAGCCTCATATACTACCAGCATACCTGGAATCGCTCACCTCCAGATACGATACACCGCACAAATACTCGCCGCCCAGTAAGACTGCAAGTCGTCGTAAGAGCCGCGTCTGCCAAAACCTGCCGACCGCCGTCGGGAAAAGTTACCGTATCGCAGGAAAAGCCCCTCCCTCAAATAGAAAGCAAATCGGTGCTATGGCACTAGGCTCTGATAGTGCCCAGCAGCGAGAAAGTTGCCCCGAGCACCACCGGCAATACCGTATAATCTGGCAAAAGTCGGATTGGAGCTAAAGCGAAACTAAAGTAGCCGAACCAACAGGAGGGCGCAAAGAAGGCGAATTCGCCACAGTTTAAACATATAGGCAGCGGTGGTTGGACAGGTTCAAGAAAATCCTCATTAGTGCCAATCCGACTTTTGCCAGATTGTACGGTATAAGTCGCACCCCGTTGCCCCAAACTTCACTTCATCCACATTCTTCGTTGTCCCGAATCATCCCCCTCGATTTGGAAAAGATACATAGAGACCTCGTATACCTAACACCACAGCTTTTCAAGTGCATGCTAAACGCTGCTTGTGCCCCTCCCTGTGCACTCCCCTCTTTTTTCACAACCTATCAAGAGATTTTAGTGGTCGTAATATTGGGCACTCGGCAGTAGATTACCGCTTCTTCTATACCGGCCGGTATGGTTGATAGCCAGCCTGCGTAGCCCAGAATCCCAGTTTGAGATGCCAACGAATTTGAGGGCGAGCGATGTTAATCTATGGCTTCGCAGCACCAAATCCCGTGAGAACTACCGTGACTTGAGCCACAGGCACGTAACTCACGTTCCGGGGACTTTAGAAAACATCGGGCACAGGCCGAATGCTTTTCTACCTCGCTATCCCTCTCCCTCTTACTTGCGGCGGTTCCCCAACATATGCCGGCTCCGAGCTCCAGTTGATTCATGCAAGTTTCTGTTTTTATAAGTTTGTGCTTGTTTGTGGCGTCCTCTGCTCCTCAGCGAGATCCGGCATGGGTTACCTGTTATCATTGTCCAATTGACACTCGGCTTCAAGATTGTTGTTGTTTTTTCCTGCCCTTTTTGGAAGATTTATCCATCAATTCACCCTCTTGGATGCTTTGTTGTCCCGGATAGTCCACTCCAGATTGTGGTCATCCCGGGCCGGCATACCGGTAGGCGCACGAAGCGCTCCTATGACCTCAACTCGATTTCTGGGAATCCGACTTTCCACGGGCCCATTCTGGAAGCTGACTTGCCATGGTGGGGTTCCTTTAGCTGACGGGAGTTGCTACGACTTGTGACTACAGTACGATTGCTTTATCATATACCGATCATACTCTACTCCGTGGTTTATCCTCCCCCCTACTGTGCCGTACGGCATTCGTCGCGGCTCATTCATTGCCCGGCCATCACACTCAACAGAGCCACCGGCCTTACCATATGACAGAAGGAAACAGCAATCCCGCTTCCCATAAACGGTACCACGCCTTAGAGGAGAGAATGTTTATAATAGAATCTATTGCAGGGCATCTACCGGTATTTAATATATTGTGCCATCGCATACCATCGCTGTGAACTCGGACCTTGTCCACATCAAGCGTGGTACAGTACCGGGCGGGGGTGATGGAGGATGGCGAGAGGCTTTTTTTTAAAAAAAAAAAAAAGGGCAGATAACGGCCTCAAAATATAGTACCGGTATGTAATTACCCTAACCTTTGATATTTGCAAATGATGCCACTCTTCAGCAGTCCTGGCTCATGAGCAAGCACGAGCGTCCTTTTCACCATTGGGTTTCGGCACGCATATTATCTTCCTTGGTAATTGCAAAAATCACTTGTTGAGAGAAACCCCAGGAGCAGCATTATCCACCTGTCCCAATTTCGTGAAGCCGATGTCTTGATACCAAATTTGTATCGGTATTAATATATCAAGCATACGCACCCCTGCAATCATGATAACTACCCTGAGCCTTTTTCACAGGTGACGGGCAAAACGGCCATACTACGACCAAAGCTGAAACAGCGGGAGCGTACCGTACTACCGTAGGGTATTAGTGCCGCTGCACCCGCAAGCAACGAAGATCAAGTCTGCCGGTAACTTGGCTGCACACTACCAGACGGAAATCTCAGGACCGTACGGTATTGTGTACTCGAGTACGGTACGGTACAAGCACGCCAGGGCACAAAAAGCAACTCTAACCCGAGCTGCGTTGGTGAATCACATCGTGGTCTCAGTCAACTAAAGCACATATTGCGCAGTACTTGCACTGTGGTTTACAATGCCGTATTGCAGCGAAATCCTGGGACCGGTATCCTCCTCCTCGGGCGGGACTGGTATCAGTGCCAGTAAAAGTACAGTGCTCGAGGTTAGGCGGGGCAGTTACGGGACAGGACAAAAATAGTACAAGTGATATAATACCACACCCAGTCAAGAAGAGCAAAACCTTCCGGGTACGACCTCGGGGAAATTTACTATCCCAAAAGCGAAACCTTCGCGCGGAACCACAGTAATACTCGAGTAGAGTACCTTGCCCTTGGCCTATCACATCACCCTTGACACTCGTACTCGACTACGGTACCCCTTATTTTCCATCCTATTCCAATCTTCTTTTTCCCATTAGGAGATATAAGAGGAGATATAAAGTGCTGTGTGCCGTGAAAAATGAAAGAAACAAAGGTTCAGTGCACAAGGTCTGCCTTCCACCCAAACGTGCCTTATCATGATACTTGTAGAAGAACCCCGCCCACTTCTATCATATCATATCATATCATAATGTTATCATATCAAGCCTATGGGCATCATACTACGATAGCACGGATCCAACTGTTCTCTGATGGAACACGAGAACGATAACCACATCCCCCACCAACCCGAGAAGTACTTTCCCCGCAGTACCGTAGTGAGCATCACAAGAACAATCCATCCCATTCCAGCCATCCAACGACAATAATGCTACGGTATCATAACAATACCAGCACCGTAATCCAACAACCAATTCCAACCCCAATTTGAGAAACAATAAAACGGGAAGAGCCCGCTCCGCTCCCTTAACATACAAGCAAAAATAATTATCATAACCAAATACAGTAAAGAAAAAACCACCACCACCACAACAGCAACAGCGCCCCCGCATCCGTGACAAAGCGAGAAAAGCCCACTCGAGTTACACAGCACACTCTGATAGCACACAAAGTACGAGTGCCGTACTGGTACAGTACGGTACTGCACAATACGGCACAGCATATCAACCTCTCCTCCTCCTCGCCGGGGAACGGGATGAAACGCGCCTCTGCATGATGGAAAAAACAAAAAAAATATCAAACTTATCGCTCGCTAAGTTCTGACAGGCACAGTAAACAAACCTCGACCAATCAGACTGCGGGGACTTGCCAATGCTCGCGTCCCCCGGAGCAGAGAGCTGCGCGGCTTCGGGGCTTGTTTCAAGATTTCTTGGGCGTGGTTGGATTTTGTTTTCTTTTTTCTTTTTTCTTCAAAATTTGATTGGGTGTTCGGAGGTTCCCGTGTGGGGTGCTTCGGTCTTGTTTATGAGTGCCTCACTGATGGGCCGATTGGGATTAAGGGGAGGTTTTTTCGAGTGAGTTGGTATGATGTGGGAGGGAAATTTGTTTGTAATGTTTATATATATTCTGAATATATTCCTAGACTATGAACTGAGGCTAAAGCGGAATGTGATGGATGGGTGGTGGTGACAAGTTTTAATTTAGAAGAACTTCCCCGGGGCGGTAGGATGACTACCACTTAGTCCTCCGTCTACGAGCCAGAACTGGGCATTTACATATGAGCTCCTATTGTCCATCCATCTTCATTAGCTTTCCTCTTTTCCCCCCCGAGCACGAAAGGGTAATGATCAACACATACTCATCACTCCCCAAGAACAACGCAACCCTCGCAATCTCATCACTAACGGCGGCCCGCTTGAGTGGATTTATCTGTCCAATCTTCCCCTCGGTCCCGCGTTTCTTGGCTGCTTCCCAGAGCCTGCTCGTCATTCCGGTCTCGGTGATGCCGGGACATATAGCGTTACAGCGGACGTTCGTGCCTGCGAGTTGGAACGCTGAAGTCTGCATTATGTTTATTACTGCGGCTTTGGAAGCGGAGTAGTGGGCTGCCGCATCTCTCATTAGCCCCCGCCGCGCGGCAGCATGAAGGGGGAGTAAATACTAGCCCCAGCACCAGACCTAACCCCGGCAGTTGAAGCAGTAGCGATAATCGATCCTCCAGGAACCTTCTTCTCCCTGCCAACAACCTGCATTGCCTTCCCGGCATACTTCGCTGCTAAGAATACACTCAGGGTATTAATCCTCATGGTCTCCATAAATTCCTCCGCCGCGATGTCGCCAACGAGTTTCGCCCCGCCGAGCACGCCCGCGTTTGCAAAAAATATGTCCAGGCGAGCATACTTGTCTAGCGCTTCCTGGACCACCGCGGCGACCGAGGCTTCGTCAGCGGAATCGAAGGTGCGCGCATGGATTTTGACATTTGGCGCGAGAGAGTGCAGTTCGGATTCCAGGGCAGGGAGGTTGGTATTCGAGATGTCGCAAACGAAGAGGGCTTTGAGGTCGTTACGGGCGTATTGCAGGGCCGTGGCACGACCAATGCCGATCTATTTTGATGGTTTAGTTGTGGGGATTATTGAATTATGGGGGGAAGGGGACATACAGCAGAATTACAACCGGTGATTATGGCGACTTTGCCGGTTAACCTCCTGGGATTCCTCGTCAGCTTCTTTCATTCTCGGTTCCCGTTAGAGATAGATAGTAAAGAGGAATTCTCACGGCCCAACTGAATCCCCTGCGACCATCGGCACAGGAGGTAATCCTCCCGCCCCATCACCACCACCACCAGCGACATGCCCCGCAACCTGCAATAACCGAGACTGTGGCGATGACGACGACATTGCCTATTATTGCTATTAGATCGGCAATTTTTCAGGGGGAGTTATGGTCTCCCGTTAGCTAAAAGTGGTAGTTGTAGAGTTGGTCAAGTTGAGTTGAGTTCAGTTAGTCTGGGTGAAGCTTAAATAAGGTTCAGCGAACGTGGGGGGCTTATTACCGAGCCTCGGCACCGCGTGGGGCGGTTGCTGTGCGTAGCCGTGATAAATATAGTATCGGATTACGGGATTTTTCGGCTCATTTCATAACTTCAGAGTGTCCGAGCATATATGAAAATGCCCGAGTCGGTCTCTGAGATTCTCGCTCACAGATCATCACTCGGTATCAAAATTTAAGCACAGAAATATCTCTGTGATCTTTGTAATTAAAGATAATTACGAGCTAACTTATAAGCTCCTGAGCGTTTTCATGCAATTGCACATCGGCTTTTTTTTGGCGTCCCATCATTTGGACTCCTTCCTAATTCCCCATACCAAGGGCGTACCTGCAGACCCAGCGCACTTCACCAACTCAATTTTCATACCTGCTCTCCTATCCAGCTCCTATGGGTTTCCAACTAGTCTCGAGCAACTGTACGCTCAGGAACTGGCTCCCCAGCTACCGCCTCACCACTAACGATTCTCCCACCATCCCGCCCGCTGCCCAGGCCCAGCCTTCGCATCCACGGACCAGCATCATCCCCTCCTCCCTCCCATCCTTGAACAGCTCCGTAGGTGGGCTGCGTCTCGGCGACCAACTGAAGACGTCTATACTCCTCGGTATTGTCGGTTGTGTAATTGGTCACGGTGTTGGCCGAGGAATTGGAGGCGGTGGTGGTGCGACGTTTGCGCGGGATGAGGAAGAAGAAGCAGCATTTCATTTTGGTCTTGTTTCGGGATCTTTCGGTGTGCTTTTGGGTTTGTTTGGGGGGTGAGAGCGGCAAGAAGGTGAGGAAGGGGGGGGGTTATGTTCGTGGTGGGGGTGAGTATGGTGGGGTGGACGTGTGCGTGTTAGTGTACGTACGTATGCTTCGGGGATTGCGAGGCTTTGTAGTTAAGTGAAGTGTAGTACCAATTGCGCGGTAATGGGTTCGGACGCTTGGGGTATGGATTTTGTCACAACTGATCACTCGATATTTACTTTTTCTGAGCTTGGGTCTGATACGATGGTGCTCTACCTGCTCTTGGGCCATGTGTTCAGATGGATGCTCACGGTTTTAGATACTTGGGTGCTTGCCCTTTTGTATCGTCTTTTGGTCGTTTATTACATAGTGGTAATATGGTACTATCTATTCGGTCAAGCCTATCGGAATCTTCCCTCACATTACCTTCCGACATCCGTCTTTCGAATACGGATGCGGTAGACTGCTTCTCTGGGAATAATTATCGATCGGGATTCGAGATCATAAATTTACCCTGGCCGTGCTAATCAGGCGATGGCTCAGGAACTCTGGCGCCCGTATATGATGGGTTTTCGCTCAAGTACTTGTGACTGGTACTTGTTATTACTAGGCACTAGGCATGTTGCATTAAGTAAAAGGTACCTAATACATCGGTGTAATAATACCAGTGAAGGTATTCAAAATCAATAGCTGTCGCTCGGAGTTAGGAGTTTTCGCCATTTTCCTGTGTTGAACCAAGGGTAGATTGAGCAATATAATCTACCAGCTGAAAACACCAGAGGACTCAACTCTGGGTGCCCCCCCCCCCCAAATGCTCCTGCGATTAGCGGTTACGGTTCACATTTTTTCTCTTCTTCTCCATCTTCCTATATACTCGCTCTCGCTTTCGCATACGGTATTTTGCGGCCACCCACTAGTTTGCTAGATCTCGTGTATGATACCCAGGCAGATTATATCCCAGTTGTGATTACAGCGCTCTTGGACATGTCCTTCGCAGATCCCAGCAAAGAGGGGGCACAAGGAGGGAGAAATAGGATATTTTTTGTGTCTGCGGGTATGCCTGAGGATGGGGAGGAGGACGACCTCGATGGAAGACCCACCGCAGAAGATATCACGTGAAATACTCTGGACAGCCCTGTAAAACACATGGCGTGCTTTGAGGTTCTTGTGCTCGAGCAGAAGAGTAGTAATAGCGTTAAACATGAGGTCGAAAACGGGGCTTGGGGGTAGTCTAGTGTTGAAAACATAAACCTTCAATTAGAGGTTAGAAGATGAGCTAAATCAGCTCTTTTTGGCTTCCCATCCCCACTAGCGGACTCTTTTTTCATATTTATTTTTTATTTTTGACGACTTTTTTAGAGTGAATTTGTAGTCGGTAATTTTGAACACCCTCCTTAGTAGCTATTGACTTGCTGGGTGGCCTGAGATTACAGGATCGGTGCTCGAGGCGACAGGTGTCAATCATCGGATATCCCACATGATCGGGTCCTAACCTATCATGACTTCTCAGGCGTCTGTTGGTAAAACTGGGTGAAGTCTTAGGACTCTGATCTCCCGGGTTTATCAAACAACGATGATACGTGTTCTCGAGTCGCTGACAACCAGTCTCGTGAGCAGTATGACTCGCCTTCCGCCTATCGGAGGGGGGATCCATCTACTCGAGTAGATCTACACAAAAGCACTATCATTGCCCTTGAATGCTATCAAAATGCCCAAGCCCTCTCAGCTGAGCTCAGAATCCTACTGGAGCACGGCAGTTGATGCTGTCTCTGACTATTGTGGCTTACCCCGGGGTCGATATCCTTCCGCTACCTCAGCCTTGCGATTACGCGCAGTCAATCATCACATCAACGAAACCGAAACCCCTCGCACCGGTGCCAACGGCCTGAACTCAAGTTATCACCGGTACCAGGGCACTCGACGTCAGGGGTTTCAAATAGCCGTAGCGGCAGAATATTTAGAAACAAGGCCGGAGGATTGCGGGCGGGATGAGATGGATGTCCGGGACAAATAGGGATGTAGTCCGGCGTGAAATTTAATATATAAGGGATGCATGGCGGGGGTTAGGCAACGATCCTTCCCGCTACCGTATCATATCCTTTTGGAGAATGATGGCGAGATGGTGGGAAGGGCACAATGCTCTCTTGCGGGATCATGTGAAAAGTGGGAGTGATGTCTAGACCTATCCGGGTGGGGAATCCGCAGTCAAGGGCAAGGGCAACTTTTGTGGAGCAGAGTTCCTATCGTAGCCTATGATACAATTCCAGGATGAACAGCTCTTGCGTCTTAATTCAATAAATATATCCTAGCTAAACCTAACCGGTGCGTCAGATTTCATGTTTTTGGTTTGTATGAGCTTTCTTGCCGGCAGTCTTGGGAAGCGAACGGTTCCAGGGGAGAGAATAGCCAGCCCAGCATTATTAGCATCATCCAGAAAATCATGGAACAGGGACCGTCAGGTACAGTACTCCTACAGTAAGCAGAGAGATGTGGATGTGAGACAACACGCCGGGAAGGAACAGATGAGATACGAAAAAAGTCGTCGTTGCCATCCTCACCTTGAACGTGCCGGTATATTTTATTGAATTTTGCCATCACTATCTGCTCAAGCTCCGTCTCCTCTATTTTTCCTGACCGTCTGTTACAACCAATCAGAACACTCGGTTTCGCCGTCCTCAACACCACGCTCTACTATCGTGAGGATCCTTCGTTGACGGTCGCGCTCTTTGCCTTCGGGCCTCGGTGGGAATTTTTGCCTTCGGGCGGTCGGTGCTTTTTGGCCTTCGGGCAATACCTTTAGTGGCTCGCCGGGCTTTTACTACCGGTGAATTTTTTCTTTGGTGGCTCGCCTGGCCTTTTGCTACAGGTGAAATTTCACGATGGGTGACTCTGTTGCCCCCCCTCCTCCTTGCCCCCACTCCCTGGTGAGACGGGCTGTTACTGCTGGTGAACGTGGTCTCGTACCTGTTCATGGATTTTCTTACGCTGCGCCGGGTGGAGACTATTCTGGTCTTCACATTAATCACATTGGGGGCTGCCGTAACGACAACTCGGACTTCGATGATGAGGTTCGACACATCGTTTCCGGCCTCGACCTCCGCACTTTCGACGCTGTCGAAAAGGTTTGTTTCGGGATATTGGCTGCTCGCGGCTGTGAATCCCTTGCTGTTGCCTCTGCTGGTTGCCACGTCGACCGCACCGCTTCTTTGGGTTTCTACGCCCGTTTCCACACCCCCGAGGGCTCCTCCCAGTCCTTCGCCCCGTCCAGCTCCCGTGTGGTGAGCTCGGATTTTCATTCGACTATGGCGTCTGATCCCATGGTCCCCTCTGCATCCTGGCCGTCCATTGATG